>Ga0213865_10000862_pt1 | contig 20098 bp, 26 predicted proteins | sample PICome_6_FD_160100 | JGI IMG/M metagenome (GOLD analysis project Ga0213865, IMG submission 160100) | Coastal seawater microbial communities near Pivers Island, North Carolina, United States - PICO282 | ecosystem: Environmental > Aquatic > Marine > Coastal | place: USA: North Carolina...
TTAATGGATGAGCTAGATGACTTGGAAGGCGTAGGCATCTGCGAGCTTGAGGCTTGTGATATTGTTCGAAATCCTATTATCGGAAGAATAATGGCAAGAACTAACAAAATAAGATAAAAAAAGGGGGCGGTCTTCTTTCGATTCATGTGAGACCGCCTCATTTTTTACAAAAACCCTGCGTTTATTGAAATTTAAACCCTGCTACCGACATGAATGTCGGAACCAAAAGCTAATATTAATTTGACTAGCATCATATTTTCTTGTGCAATTAATCAATTAAACAGATATAATACAGTAGCACATTTGACAAGGCGTATTGTTAACGCCTTAATTTTTTACCAACGGAGCAAAAAATGCCACTTTACGACTTTGAATGTGAGCCTTGTGCTTACTACACTGAAATAAGACAAGCTCACGATGCTCCATCTATCCACAAGTGTCCAGTTTGCGAAGAGCAAACGTTGACAAAGGTTTTTATCAACGCCCCTCACACATTTGTAAAGGAAGAAAGAAAGACGATTGGTCAACTAGCAGAACACAATTGGAACCAGATGGGTGCTTATGAAAAAGAAGATAGAAAATTAAAAGACGGACTTGAGGATTCGGTTAAGAAGAAAAAGAAAGAAAAGCGTGAACGCAATCACAAGCTAACGTCAATGTCTAAAGAAATGCAAATGAAATGGATTAGAGAGGGCGACTAAATGCTTAACAAAAACCCTGATGAATTTGGTCACAGCAGTCCTATTATTGCTGGTTCAGAAATAAAAAAAATGGAAAAAAGAGAGAAGCCTCACTTAGCAGTGATAACTTTTAAAATAGATATACGGGCTATGAATTCAGACGAGACTCTTGAGTTGCACGTAATGAATGATGCGGCATTAAAAAAATACGACATAGCACAAAAGGGTCAGATGATCGTTAAAGGATATAACGAAGCCGACTGTATAAACAACATTAAAAAAATACTAAGAAAGGTACAAGAACATGTCTAGAGACGTAGATGTTTCTCATCTAAATATAGATGAAACCACTTGTGAAATTTTTCATTTTGGTAAGAGTGGAGAAGTAATTGAAGGAAGAGATGAAAAGGCTTCCAGTATAGATTTTAACTCGCTGCCAAGAACCTATGCAATTATGCAAGAATCCTCCAGAGGTGACAAATCCTCAAAAGATTTTTGGATTCTTATCAATCGTGGCGAAATAGTAGATCCACACGGGGCAGACGCTCACATGTCCATTTTGGGATATAAACTTTGCAACTTCCAGAAGGTTGGAAGTTCTTGCTTCGATCACTATACGTCTTATTTAAAAACAAAGCGTAAATCTTATTATACTAAATCAAGAAGAACTTTAACATCAAGATAGGAGAAATTAAATGTCAAATAATAAAAAAGGACCACTGTCTAAAACCGAGAAAGAGATCATCGCAACAATGTTCCTGCATGGAGATGACCTCGAAACTATTGCTGATACCACCAAGCGTTCTAAGAATGTTATTGTGAAATACATGAATAGCGTGAAAGTTCCAGAAGTAGTCGAGGCCGAAGTTGAAAATAAAAATTCGGAAGCCTCAGAAGAGTCTCCTAATCCACTAAGAGGAAAAACTGGTGAAATGTTCGCTAGAAAAGAGGATTACGGAGTTGTTGCTATGACAGAATCGGCATCTGTAATGGGAGACGAAACTCGTTCACAAAGAGTCGTCAAAAACGACCATCAATCTCCGCCTCGATATCACAGACACATTCACAAAATTAAGGAAGACTAACTTGGATAGGGTAGAAATTTGCACTAAGTTTGACCCATATATGAAAAAGCTGTGTCACTCAAATCTAATGATAAGTTGGATTGTAACACTTTCCGATTCAACCAAGGTTTTTGGAGATTACGACAGGCCTGGCTTTTTAAATCCGTGGGAAAGGCTTTCTCTGCACTGTAAAAAGACTGGTTTGTTTCCAGTAAAAGTTGAGCTTTACATGTTTGGTGCTCAACACAAGGTTTTCTTTGAAAACCCAAACGGCTTAGACGGACTTTGTGTAATGAGGGGGGTGGCTAAAGAGCAGTCTATGGACGGTTCTCACTCCCAATCCTTTCAAACTCTGACGGTTCTTTTACTGGATGATTCGTGTAATTACATTAATGTTGCCAAGTACACTTGGCCGGACAATAACTTTGAAAAGAAAGAGTCGTTGCGAGGTTTAACTTTTAAAAATCTTCAACATATGGTGTTTAAAAATGGATCAGAAAAAATCAAACACGAAAAAGTACAGCAGTATCTCAACGGGGCAGGAATGTAGTGCTGCTCAATATATAGCAGAAAAGCTGTGCATTAGACGTGCTGAAAAAGAAAACAAAGGCAGTCTTGCTCATAAGTTCTGGAATAATTCAAAAACAAAAGAGTATCAAACTCAAATTAGAGCCGCCAACAAAGCCATTAAAAAGTATGGAGAGAAGGCGGTTCTGCATTACCTAAATAGTCCTAGTGGAAAGAGAACCTATTCACTAGGATATTTACATAGTAGTGGAAAGTTTGTTCTGCTTTTGGATTTTGTAAAGCGTGGTCTTGAGGAGTCTAAAAAGATTATAGACGCTGAAGAACAACGAGAGAAAAAAGTAACAACGCCAATTAAAGGCAGTTACAAATCAAGAAAATCAAAATCGAATTCACTCATGTCAAAGATAAGGAAAATAGATGGCAAAAAAGAAGGATGACATAACACCTGCATTTTTAAAAGATACTGTAAAAGAATACGGAGAAATTTTAAAAAGCGGCACTAAAGTTATGCAGGAAAAAGGCGAATATGCAGTTATTTCTATTTCGCCAGCTTTAGATATTGGCTTAGGAGGTGGACAGCTAGAGGGAACTTGGATGACCCTATCTGGACCACCAAAGTGCGGTAAAACAACAACGGCTATGCAAATCGCTGCCAATGTTCAGAAGGATAGAAAGATCATCTATGTGGATGCGGAGGGAAGGTTGAAAGGGCTAAACTTTCAGATTGAAGGATTAGACCCTGAGAAGTTTATGGTTATATCTCCCAATGGGCCACCTTTGCCAGCCGAGGTTTTGCTGCAAACAGCGTATGAGCTAATGAGTCATCCCGACTACCACGGTGCTGTTTTGATCATCGACTCCATATCGTCCCTGATTCCAATGCGTGAGTTAGAAGGAGACATGGAAAGCAAAAGACCTGGACTTCCTAGGATTCTTTCTACATTTACCAAAAAGATGGGACAGCTACTTCCTTCACAAAGAGGTTTGGTGATAGCCATTACTCACTTTATTACAGACATGAATGGGTATGGAGGGGCTAAAGCAGATGGCGGTGTTAAAATTCAATACCAAGCGGACACACGTTTAGAGATTGGATATCCGGGCAAAGGAAAGGGTGCTGCCATTACACCTTGGGTAGAAGGAGGCAAGGATGGAGATAGAATAGGTCAAATAATTAATTGGAAAGTTGTCTGTTCTTCAATGGGTCCACCTGGAGGCAATATTTTGAGCTACATTAGATACGGCAAAGGTATCGACAAAACCAAAGAAGTAGTCGGTATCGCTCAAGACGTTGGTCTTATAACTCAAGCAGGCTCTTGGATTTCATTCCCGTTTTTAGCCGACACAAAGGGCGGTCGAAAATTGGCAGAGTCTATTAAGCCAGAATTAAAGGATGCAGACCGAGATGAAGTTATCAGTGCTTTTAAATTACAAGGTGCTGACAAAGCCTATAAGTTCATTTGTGAACACCCAGAATCCGTTGATATTCTCATGAAAGAGATTAGGCAGATGGTATGATTGTAACTGGCTTAGATGGCAGGGAAATAGAATGGAAGCCAAAGGGCGGCAATCGCAGTAGAAAATCTTCCAAACTTCACCAAAAGGCTGTTGAAATAGTTGAAAAGCTACTTCCTCATGATATAATATTGGAGGAAGTTAAGTTAGACGGAACAAAAACTGAGCGTCACGGCTTGCTGTATCTGGACATCTATTTGCCACTCAGACGGGTGGGGATAGAAGTTCAGGGACAGCAACACTTTGAATTTAACAACTTTCACTACAAAAGAAAAATGGACTTCTTTCGAGCTACTGCTAGAGACAGAAGTAAACGAACTTGGTGTGAAATAAACAACATAATATTAATTGATCTAAAGTACGATGGGGATGAAGATGGATGGACAGAACTCATATCTCAAGCAGTTTCTTGATTCTATGGAAAAATGGGAAAACGCCTTAAACATACCAAAGGTAGAACACAATGAAGATATCGAGAGAATTTTAAATCTCGATCAAAAACACTTGAAACTCATAAGTGGTGCGGATTGTTTAATGTATTCATACCAATTGATCGCCTACAGTGATTATATTCAATTGAGAATATCTAAAGAAAAATCTGTTTTAGATTGGGCAGAGTCTTCTATATGGTTTATAATAGGTAGTAAGGTTGATCAATACGGAGACAAGTACACGAAGTGGCAAATCAAATACTATTCTGCCATAAAAGAAAACCCCCTTGCTACAGAGATATTAAAAATAAAAAACAACGCTCAAGCAAGACACGGTATACTAGAAGGAAAACAAAAACGTGCCGAAGGCATGGCAAATATTTTAAAGGAACTAGCTAGGAGAAAAAATGAATTCTAAAGACAGAGAACAGCTTGAAAACTTTAATGCGACACTGGAGGATGTAAAAAAAAGTCTTGCTTACATTCATTCGGATCTTTCTATGAAACTATCTGATGTTACTTCTACCATCTTAAAGTTTAAAGAAAATCTACCGGATTTAGAAGTAAAACCCACGTCCACTAAAATGGTTAAGTCCACCAAGGTTGATGATTTTTCTACGCTTCCAAACGAAGAGCTTAAAGTTGTTGAACGAACCGTGGTTACTCCACGAAATTCAGAGTCTAGACCCAACTTGTTTGTGGATGACGGATCTCTACATAGAGATGCAGAAAATATTACTCCGAAAACAGAATTAGTACCAAGACAAAGAGGTTCAGCGACAGAAAATTTCTCCCAAGTGACTTGTCAAAGGTGCAACGCTAGTGTACAAGTTCATCCAACACACGTAAGAGATTATTATATTTGCGATGGATGCCTTACTGGAAGATCAAGAAAAGGTTAAATAGATAATGTCAAAGCATGAAGATTTAGGATCTGAAAGGGCAGTTCTAGCCGCCTTATGTCAGTACGGTTTAGATGTTTACCTAGAAATAGATTTCATAACATCAGAAACTTTTACAGACCCTATGAATCAACTTATTTTTGGTTGTATCAAGAAGTCTATAGAACAAGGTGCTACTGTAGAACTTTCTTCTATTCTGTCTGCCGCAAACGACTTTGGCGTGGAGTCGCAGATCAACAACAAAGAAGAGATTGGTTTTATTAGATCTTTGTTTCAGTTTCCAGTTCAAAAATCTAATGCCCCTCACTACGCAGCTAAACTTTCTAAGTTGGAACTTGTTAGAGATTTCAAAAAGACTCTAGGAAGTGTAAAGAAGGAGTTGAACTCTTTAACTGGAGAAGAGGATGTTACGGAGATTATATCTAGAGTTGAAGAGCCTATTCTTGATGCAACGGCATCTATCTACCAAGATAGAGCCGAAGATATAGAAAGAATTGGAGATGGCGTTGATGCACACTTGGAACATCTTGCAGACAACACCACCGATTTTATAGGTATTCCAACTGGATTCTCTTTTTACGACACCGCTATTGGAGGTGGCATTAGAAGAAAATGCGTTGATCTTATCGGTGCTCGGCCAAAAGTTGGAAAATCTCTGTTTGGAGACGCTGTTGCGAAGCACGTTAGCTCCAACCTAGGAATACCAGTTCTTGTGCTCGACAGTGAAATGTCAAAAGAAGATCATTATCACAGGATGTTAGCAGATATTTCTGGAGTAACAATTAACGATATAGCCACTGGAAAATTTGCACAAAGTCCAACAAGTCATCAAAAGGTTGTTCAAGCATCTCAAATTTTAAAAGATATGCCTTACGACTACGCAAGTATAGCTGGTAAATCTTTTGAAAACATTTTAAGTATTATGAGAAAATGGATTTATCAAACAGTTGGATTTGATGAGTCAGGAAGAACAAATGATTGCTTGATCGTTTATGATTACTTGAAGTTGATGACTTCTGACGGGATCAATTCGAGTATGCAGGAATATCAAGTTTTAGGATTTCAAATTACCAAGTTGCACAACTTCATGGTAAAGTATGACTGCCCCTGCTTGGCTTTTGTACAGCTTAACAGGGACGGTCTTACAAAGGAAGATACAGGAACAATTGCTGGATCGGATAGACTTGCTTGGCTTTGTACTAGCTTTTCAGTATTTAAGAAAAAATCGCCAGAAGAAATCGCGGAAGACGGACAGCAAAACGGAGATAGAAAGTTGTGTCCTGTCATGTCTAGACATGGAGGCGGTTTAGATGACGGAGATTATGTTAGTATCAGGATGTTTGGAGAATACGGAAGACTTTTAGAAGGACAAACCAGAAATGAAATCCACAACAGCGAGCAAGGATTTGAAACTCAAATTGACGAAGGAGACAATCTCATCCATCTCTAATGAGATTTTCAACAACATTCATAGATTTTTAAAATACTTTGAGATAAACTACGTTGAGTATCCCAACAGAATTGCTTTCCCATGCCCTGTGCATGGAGGTGATAGTGAAGAGGGTTGTTGTATATTTACAGATGGAAACACAACAAAAGGCAATTGGTGCTGTTGGACTAATCATTGTGAAGAAGAATTTATTAAAACAATGTTTGGCTTTGTGCGTGGAGTTATGTCGGAAAGACAAAACCGAACGATTTCCATGAATGAGGTGGCAGAGTTTTGCTTAGAGCTTATAAAAAAGGATATTTCAGAACTTGAAAAAGTTGAACAGGTTTCGTTCAACTACTTAGACACTTTTACTAGAAGCGTTGAAAGGAACACTATAGCTATAGAAAGGTCTGAATTATTAAGTAAATTGGCGATACCTTCCAAATACTACATAGGCAGAGACTACACTCCTGAAGTTTTGTCTATGTTTGACATTGGAGAATGTTTAGCATCCAATCAGCCCATGTCTGGAAGAGTTGTTGTTCCACTATATGACGAAGATAATAATTACGTTGGTTGTTCTGGAAGAGCTATCAAAGAACATTTAAATCCTAAATGGCTTTATGGAAAAGGTTTTAAAAAAAATATTCTTTATGGTTTAAATTTGGCTAAAGAGGCTATAATAAATACAGGGACGGTTGTTATAGTTGAAGGTCAAGGTGACGTTTGGCGGGCGTTTGAAGCGGGATTGAATATGACCGTTGGAATGTTTGGCACTAATTTAACAGATGATCAATTGATTTTGCTAGAAAGGTCTGGGGCTATCAATATGGTGGTTCTTACAGACTACGATGATGCAGGAATTAAAGCGGCAAAGAAGATTCAAGAAAAATGCGGAAGAAGGTTTAACTACATTAGACCTGAACTAACGCCTTGGTTCAACGAAAGAAAAATCCCCATGCAACAAAGAGACATAGGGGTAATGTCGATACAAAATATTAAAACTGAAATTTATCCGTATATAAAAGGAATAAAAAATGAAGACTAAGATAATCGGTTTTGCTGGTTCTAAACAAGCTGGCAAGACAACATGCTCAAACTTTTTGCATGGGTGTCAGTTGAAGTCTCACGATATTGTGAAAAACTTCAGCATCCTTGATGATGGCAGGTTAACTGTTGACACAGAAATTATTGACGACCAAGGATTAGAAAGTTTTGGAAGTTCCATTTTGGACGTTTCTCGGAATGACTTGGAGTTTACAGAATGGGCTTTGTTTAGCATGTGGCCTTTTGTTAAAAAGTATTCATTTGCAGACACCCTAAAACAAATAGCTGTTCAGCTTTTTGATATTCCTAGGGAGTGTGTGTTTGGCACAAACGAACAAAAGAACCAATTGCAAGAGCATTTACTGTGGGAGAATATGCCAGGGGTAATAACCCCTAATCAACCAGCGGAAAGCGGGCTAGCGTTCCCAGAAGATCTTGATTTAAAAATTCACGAACCCGGACCAATGACCGCTCGTGAGTTTCTGCAATACTTTGGTACAGATATTATGCGTAAAATGTACGAACCTATTTGGATTCAAAGAGTTATTTCAGATATTCAATCAGAAGAACCTTTACTCGCGATAGTTGATGATGTTAGATTTATTGATGAAGTTGAAGCAATTCAAAAAGTCGGAGGTAAAGTAATAGGATTGGAAAGGCAACCCTTTGAATCTTCTCATTCAAGTGAGCAAGTCGTAAAAGATCATCTAGATATGTTCGATGGAGTAATTGGTGCAGATAATGACATTCACGGTATGTGTCAAAACATACTGGATTACATGAGTGATTTTGGTTGGTTTGCTACCGATGTTGAGGTAGAGGAAACATCAATGAACAGAACTCAATCTTCAATTCATTCAATCAAGGGGAACAAATGATAGTAACATACATTAGAAGTTCCAGCTACAACAATTTTGAATATTGCCAATTGCAGTATTTTATTACTTATGTTTTGGGATACAGGAGTGCGAGCGGAAAAAAAGCCCAACTAGGAACCGTTGTTCATAAAGTTTTAGAGGTTCTAGCTTCATGCACAAAAGAGTTGCAAGATAAGCCAAATGGAAAGAGGTTGAGCATTGAAGATGACGCTATTGGCAAGGTTAATTTTACACCTGCAAAACTCAAAACTAAAAAATTTGTCATGGAAACTCTCGACAAAAGTTACGAGTATTATACATCTACCTGTGAAGCGAAACATAATTATACGAGTTCCGATTTTAAATTTTGCCAAGTTCAGACACTTAAGGCTCTCGACTTCAACGAAGGCCAATTTGACCCTCGCAACAGAAAGATCGTAGATACAGAACCTCAGTTCGACATTGCTATTGATGAACCTTGGGCTAAATTTGAATACGAAGATCCGCAGACTGGTAAAAAAATGGTTGGTCAACTTGCAATCAAGGGGACTATAGACTTAGTTACCGAAGTAGACTCAGACACAATCGAGGTGGTAGACTGGAAAACTGGGCAGCGTAAGAACTGGGCGACCGGAGAAAAGAAAACTTACGACAAACTGCTTGAAGATCCGCAACTTTTGTTGTATAATTATGCCATATCGAAACTTTATCCTAATTATAGCCAAGCTATTATGACGATATTTTACACCAGAGATGGCGGTCCGTTTAGTATGTGTTTTGATAAATCGGATCACGTAAAGTTTTTAGGCATGTTAAAGAACAGATTTAGGCAAATCAACGAATGTAAGTCGCCGTCGCCATGCTCTAACACTAGAAAAAGCTTCAAGTGTACTAAGTTGTGTGATTTTTATAAAAAGAAATGGGAAGGCACAAACATGTCAATGTGCGAATATGTAGAAATGAATTTAGTTCAACTAGGTCATGACAAGACTGTAAAAGACTTAACCGCAAAGGGGCATAACGTAGGATATTACGAGGCTCCGGGATAATGTTTAAATTAAGTTACGAACTCCGTGATGAGCCACCAGACTTGAAAAAGTGTACTATATGCGGAGAAAAGGCAGAAGGTGGGTGTATCCCATTGGGGTCACTGTGCGGCCAACACGCAAAAGAGTGGAAAGATATGGTTTTAAAAACTTTTTGGAGTAAGAAAAATGTGGAATCCAATTAATTGTAAAACTCATTACAGCCTTCAGCTTGGTTTTTGCAAGCCTGAAAAGCTAGCGAAGGCAGCTAAAGAAAGAGGTTATACGGCATGCGGAATTGCTGATTTTGGAACTATTTCTGGTGCTGTTGATTTTCAGCAAGAGTGTAAAAAACAGGGCATTAAACCAATCATTGGTTGCGAGTTTGATGGTTATATTTTGTACGCTAAAAACAAAAACGGCTGGTTTGACCTTGTAAAGTATGTTTCAAATCAAAGTCTTGACGTATTGAAGGAAGTGGCTAAGAATGGCAACTTGCTTTGCGTTACGCCAAATGTGAACGGCTTCGCTAGTCTTTTTAAAGGTAATCATGTGCAGCTTGATTATGAGTCGCAAGCGATTTACTATGTCAATCAAGAAGAGGCTGAATGTCATAGGATCATGCTTTGCAGCAAGCTAAAGACAACCTTGAAGAAAGTCAGTAAAATCAAGCATGAGTTTGAAAAGTTTTTCGATTGCGACAACTTTTACTTACCAAAACAAGACGAAAAGTCCCCACAACTTAAGGGTAGCCAGATAGCTGAACTTTGTGAAGAGTACGATCTGTCTGAAAGTCCCATGCTTCCAGAGTTTAAGTGTCCCGAGGGTTATTCTGAAGATCAATGGCTAACTGAACTTTGTCGGATTGGATGGAAAGAAAAGCTGGTTCCTCAAGGCAAAGTTTCCACACAAGAAGATCAAGACGTATATTCAGAAAGAATTAAAAGTGAACTAAAGGTTATTTTTAAAGCCGAGTTGTCTGGTTACTTTTTGATCGTTCAAGATATTGTCAAGTGGGTAAAGGCTCAGGGTTGGCTCGCTGGCCCAGGACGAGGCTCTGCTGCTGGTTGTTTGATATCTTGGTTATTAGATATTACCGAGGTAGATCCAATTGAATACGACTTGATTTTCGAAAGATTTTATAACGAAGGTCGAAACACAGAAGATCACGTTTCCTTGCCAGATATTGATGTAGACGTTCCTGCTGAACACAGAGACGAAGTAATTGACTATATCAAGTCAAAGTACGGGGTTGACAAAGTTGCTCAAATGGTGACATTCGGAAGATTGCAGGGAAGATCTGCAATTAAAGAGGTTCTTAGGATTAGCGATGTTGTTTCTTTTTCAGAAATGAACGAGGTCACGGATAGTATTCCACAAGAAAGCATGATATCTGATCAACTGGAGTTAATGGATGACAAATCTGTTTTACGTTGGACTCTAATGAATGAGCCAGACGCACTCTCAAATTGGTGCGTTATGGAAGAAGACGGAAGTCTTAGCGGAACTTTGGCAGAATACTTTAAAATGGCGATGATTATTGAGGGGACAAACAAGTCTCAGGGCAAACATCCCGCTGGAGTTATTATATCTCAAGAAAAACTAGCGAACGTTTGTCCTATGACAATAGACAAAAATGGCGATCCTATTGTTGCTTTGGAAATGGCTCCTCTAGAGGGCTTAGGGCATGTCAAGTTTGATATTTTAGGAATTGATTTATTAAGTAAAATAATGGAGATAGTTAAATGAAAATTGAAAGTAGAGATAAAGAAGAGATTATGGCGGTTATTTACAATGGACTCATGGTTGTAAGCAAAAATAATACGTCATTATGCAATCTAGAAGATCACATGATGGGCAACTTTGTACCCAGAAATAAATACCAAGTTTGGTCAGATCGTTACAAGGTTTACAGTTTGTACCATGATCTTAGCGAAGCAACAGATGAATTTTTAAAACTATCTAAGAGAAAGTAGAGGTGCGTTATTAATTATAGAGATATTATTGTTTTTGACTTTGAGACTACGGGGGCAAACCCGCATAAGTGTCAGCCCACTCAAATCGCCGCTGTAGCACTACATCCTAGAACTCTAAAAATTAAAGACGGGGGAGTTTTTGAAAGCAAGATTAGATGTATTGTTGACGACGAAAAGGCTGTCGCTGCCGGATTCGACCCCGTTGAAGAAAAAGCCTTAGAAGTAACTGGCAAAACTAGAGAAGAAATATCCAAGGGGCCATATCCAAAAACCGTATGGAAAAAATTTACAGAGTTTGTAAACAAGCATAACTTTAAAGGAACTAGCTGGTATGCACCAGTTGCTGCTGGTTACAATATCAATGGTTTTGATATGATTATTGTTGAAAGAATGTGTCAAGCGTTCGGGCCGGTAAATAAAAAGAGGGGTTGCCAAGACCTTTTTAATACAATTCACACAATGGATGTGATGCCAATGCTTTACAGTTGGTTTGAAGACAATCGAGATGTTACAGGAATGAGCATGGATTACTTTAGAGATTATTTTTCTATGGATAAAACAAACGCTCATGACGCTCTGCAAGATGTTAAAGACACTGCCAATATCCTTATTAAGTTTCTAAAATTACAGCGAACGCTTTCTAAAAAAATTGTTTTTGAAAAAGCGTTTGCAAATGGACAAACTTATGTTTAAAATATGCACTAAGTGCAATCGTGCTAAACTACATCGTCACTTCCGGCTGTGTAGACCGTACAAAGGTATAACAGATGGTGAATACATGAGGTCTGAATGTAGATCTTGTGAGAAGATTGCTGGCAAACAGCTACGCAAAGCAAAATCAGAAGCCCCTCCTAAACCGAAAGTTTGTGACTGTTGTAAAAGAAAAACAAATAATTTTGTTTTAGACCATGATCATAAAACTGGAAAATTTAGGGGGTGGCTTTGCAGAAATTGCAACCAAGGAATAGGCAAGCTGGGTGATGATATTAAAAGTTTAGAAAAAGCCATTGATTATTTGAGGAATAAAAATGTTTGATATTAACAATTTTGAAGATGAGTTAGTTTGGGATTTGATCTGCGATGGGGACACTAAGGGTGTTTTTCAGTTAGAGTCCAATCTGGGCAAGCATTGGGCAAAGCAAACTCAACCAAGAAATATTAAAGAATTGTCTGCACTAGTAAGTCTTATCCGACCAGGAACCTTGTTGGCTAAAGATGCTAACGGAAAGTCAATGACTCAGGTTTATGCAGACAGAAAGGCTGGAAAAGCAGATTCGCCCGTTGAATACTTGCACTCATCGCTTGAACCAATTCTTAAGGAAACCTACGGCGTACTGGTTTATCAAGAACAGTCTATGAAAATCGCTCAATCTTTAGCCGGTTTTAATCTAAAAGAAGCGGACGAACTAAGAAAGGCTATTGGAAAGAAAAAGGCCGACGTTATGGCGAAGGTTAAGAAGAAGTTTGTAAAAGGTGCAAAAGAGGTCGGTATCATCTCTGAGACAATTGCTGACGAGATTTTTTCATGGATTGAGAAATCTAGTCGATACGCTTTTAATAAGTCTCACGCGGTTTCATACGCCATCAACGCCTACTGGTCTGCCTACTGCAAGTGCCATCGAAGGCAAAGGTTTTACGAAACATATCTAAACAGAGCGGAAAAAAAGCCGAAACCCGACATTGAGAAAAAGCAGCTTATGTCAGATGCTAAAATGTCAGACGTTGACGTGCTTCCTCCTAGACTTAGATATCTAAAGACTAACTTTACGTTAATTCCAGATACCTCGTCTATCATATATGGGATGCTACATATAAAAGGTGTTTCAAAAAAAACCTGTAATAATGTAGAAAACCACGTCAAGGAAAATAATAAGGATATTGTTAACTACAACTGGATGGACTGTCTGATAAAAATGATTTACGAGTTAAACATAGACAAGCGTTCCTCAATAGCAATGATTTCGGTTGGTGCTTTTAATGGTGTAAATAACACACTGTCAAGACAGAAAATGCTTTATGAGTACGATAGCTGGCGACAGCTAACTAAAACTGAGCAGGCGTGGATTGCAATGAATCATAATTCAGAGCTTCGCAAAGAAACGCTTTCCGATTCAATTGGGCAAATATTGCAAGGATTATCTCCTGAGAAACAAAGGAAGATAACCAAAAGACGTTATTCAACGGTCGAGGATATTAAAAATTCCATAGATAGCCCGTTTTACTCACTCGACGATTCGATTGCCAGTATTGCGGGGCTAGAAGAGAAGTTTTTAAGCTACTCGCTAACATGTAGCAAAGTTGACGGTATTAACCTACAAAATTCAATAAATATGTGTAAAGACATAGCAAATTCGTCTATAATAGGTAAAGCGGTTCTTGCTGTCGAGATAGAAAAAATCAAGATAGTAAAAACCAAAAAAGGTAAAAATCCTGGTCAGTCAATGGCTTTTTTGACGGTTGAAGATGGATCGGGATCTATTGATTCAGTTATTGTTTTTCCAGAGTGTTTTGAAGAGTTTAAAAACACGCTAACAGAAAGTAACACTGTTATGCTTCATGGAGAAGTTCCAGCTAAAGACAAATCTTCTTTTATTGTTAATAAAGTTATCCAAATTTGAAAGGTTCGTATGAATAAGTGTCATTTTTTAGGTAAGGTTTTAGGTGTTGAGTTTAGAGAGCCATATGAAGAAGATTCATCTTGCATAATGTTCACGCTAGAAGTCGAAGAAGTTAGAAGATCTTCTAGTGGAAAAAAGATAAAAGAGCACAACTATCTTGACATGGAGGCTTGGGATTCTGCCGCCTGTGCTTTAAACCAGTACGTAGAAGACGGTTCTGAAATCGCAGTGGAGGCAATAGCCAGAGGCGATGGGGAAGCTACTTGGTTTAGAATAACAAACTTTAAAATTTTGACCAAAGGTATGAAATGAGAAAAAAGAAAGTTTTGTTTGTGGGTGAGGCTAGTTGGAACACATCTGGCTACTCGGTCTACGCAAAAGAATTATTAACAAGATTGCACGAAGAGCCATCAATAGAAGTAGCCGAACTAGCCTGCTATGCTAACAAGGACGATATTAAGTGCCAAATGATGCCTTGGAAGGTTTATGGCAACAGTCCAAGCATTGGCTCTGTGGAGTGGGAGGCTTACAAAAGCAGACCTTCAAACACCTATGGAGAATGGAGTTTTGGCGTTGTGTGTGCTGATTTTAAGCCTGATATTGTTATAGATATACGCGACTTCTGGATGATTGAACATGAGCTAAGAAATCCGTTTTTTGACTACTTTCATTGGGCTATTATGCCAGCGGTTGACGCTATGCCTCAAAACTCTGCATGGATCAACACGTACAGAAAAGCCGATTCCCTATTTGCGTATTGCGAATTCGGCAGAGATGTATTGCTAAAACAAGGTAAAGATATCAATTATGTAGGTCTTACGCCTCCTGCTGCAAGTATGGATTACAAACCTTTGGCTAACAAGGCTGACAATAGAAGTGACTTAGGTCTTACTTCTGATTGTAAGATTGTAGGAACTGTTATGAGAAATCAAACTCGTAAGTTGTATCCCGATCTTTTTGAGTCTTTTGCAAGATATCTTGAAACAGACTTGGAGAAAACTAAAGACACTTTTCTTCACTGTCACACGTCATTTCCAGATATTGGTTGGGATATCCCAGACTTGTTAAGTCGATACTCACTTCACAACAGAGTCTTGTTTTCATACAAATGTATTAGTTGCGGCCACCTATCTGTTGATTTTTTAAAGACGGGTGCTGCTTTCTGCGATAAATGCTATAGCTACAACAAACATTTGGTTAGCGGAAACAACAAGATAGACGAAAAGCAGTTGAATAAAATATACAACACTTTTGACGTATATGTTCAGTGGGCGAACCAAGAGGGTTTTGGTATGCCTCAAGTTGAAGCTGCGTATGCGGGCTGTCCAATTATAACCGTTGATTATTCAGCTATGGATTCAGTCGCTAAAAATCTAGAATGTGTGAGTGTCAAACCTCTTGCTTACTCAATGGAATGTGGCACTGGTAGACTTAGGGCAATACCTAACAATCAAAAGTTGACGGAAGAATTATCCCATGTTTTCACATTATCTGGAGAAGAAAGGGAAAATTTAGGTCTTAAGACTAGACAAAACGCTTTAAATATTTATAATTGGGATAAAACAGCGGAGAACTGGATCAACAGAATTAAAGAGATAGATTGTAAGGACTTGTCGGAGACTTGGTATTCAGAACCCAAGATACACCAACCCTCTAAAGAAGTTCCTTATCATCTTGAAGATCCTGTGGATCAAGTTGACTTTTTGTTTGCTCATGTCTTGCACAAGCCTGACTGGATTGGTGGGCCATTGTGGGCGAGAGTTTTAAGAGATTTATCATACGGCTTTACACCTTCTGGTATAGACGAAGATGTTTACTGGACCGATTCACATTCCGCAGATGTTAAAAACAAGGACTTTAGTTTAAAAGAGGCACATTCTCAACTTTCTGCATTAAGAGAACAATTTAATCAAATGGAAAGTTTACGAATTGCAGTAAACAACGGAACGGAGATTTGGTAACATGGAAACAAATATACTTTACGTAGGAAATTATAAGGACGGGACTGGATGGGGCAATGCAGCCGAAGGAAACATCCTAGCTCTAAATTCTGTTTCAGGGTTTAATGTTATCCCAGCAGTTGTTTCATATAAAAACTCGGGACACAAAAAAACCCCTGAGATTGACTGGCTGTACAACATGAATAAAGATCTAACTCCAAGTGTAGTTATTCAGCATGTCTTGCCCCACTTGTATCATTATGATTCTCGTTTTTTCAACATTGGATTTTTAGACTGCGAGTCTAGAGACTTCAGGGCTACTGGTTGGCAGCATCACATAAATCTAATGGATCAACTATGGGTTCCAAGTGAGAACAACAGGGAAATCGCACTTAGAAGCGGAGTAGAAATTCCTGTCTATGTGGTTCCTCACTCTATAGATATTTCCAAGTACAACAGAGATGCTTATAGATATGGACTGAGAATTAGTGAGTTGGAAAATTCTTACAACTTTGGATTCGTTGGGGAGTTTATACAAAGAAAAAACCTAAAGGCTTTGATTCAGGCTTTTCATTTAGAGTTTGAACCAGAAGAGCCTGTTAATCTTTTGATTAAAACTTCTGGGTCTCTTGAGGGGGTGGAAAAGTTTTGCAGCGATATAAAAATGGGACTTAAGACCAGAGGCAGATTTAAAAGAGAGTTGGTTATAACAGATAGAATGGCAGATGAAGACTATCGTTCTTTGCTATGCCAGATAGATACGTTTGTTATGCCGAGTCGAGGTGAAGGTTTTTGCATCCCAGCTTTGGAGTGTCAAGCCTTGGGATCAAACATTCTTTATACAAGCGATATAGGAATGGAATGGAGTTCTGGAAAATCAGTTGATTCTGTTCCTCAGCATTGCTTTGGTGCTGTTGAGGGCTTGCCAAGCGTGGACACGGCAGACAGTGAATGGTGTGAGATCTCAGTTCAACACCTTATGGAAAGAATGAGAGACGAATATGAAGAGTTTAAAGTGGATTATAAAAGGCCACACATGAAAAACGCCAAGTCAATTAAAGACGCACAGAATTTTAGCCATCAAAAGGTAGGAGAACTAATATGGAACCTAATGAAATAAATCCCTTCGAGAAAACTTGTATACCTTACGCTGGCAAGCGAAACATCAGAAAAATAATCGTAGGAAAGAACAAGTCTAAAAAGTTAAATATTTTAACGTTTGCCACTCATGAAAGATATGAGGAATCTTTGTGCAAAACAGGTCACAATTTTTATTCGCTAAACGCTGGCAAACAGTGGGATACTACATACGCGGAAATTCCAGAAAATTATCATGTAATCGACAAGCTGCCGAACTATGTTGACTTTGACTTAGTGTTAAGTCATACTAGCTGCAACAGAATACAACTTGCACACGATCTTTTATCGGAAAATCCTGGAACTTCTAACGCTATTACAATTCCTGTGTTGCGTCATTGTCACGTTTTACCGGACGTTAGGAGTGATGTAGGCCAGCAGGTTTATATGTTTCAACAAATGCCTAACGTCATAAACTCTTTTATATCAAATTACAATAGAGATCAATGGGGTTCAAACGAGTCGAATTCCTACGTGATTCCTCACGGTATTAATACAGATTTCTGGAAACCAGTGGAAGTCGATTGGCGAGTCTCGCATGATTATGCACTTTCAGTAGTTAACGAGTTTCCAACAAGAGATTGGTGCTGTGGATATAATTTATGGAGAAATATTAGCGAGAAAGTTCCATGTTTGGTTGTTGGTAAATGTACCACTCATCCAAGTTTTTCTCAGCCAGCGGCTAACACAGAAGAACTGAGAAATCATTACAATTCGGCCAAGCTGTACCTTAATACATCGCTACACTCACCCGTTCCAACGGCAATGATGGAGGCTATGGCTTGTGGATTGCCAGTTGTCTCAACTGAAAACTGCATGATCCCCGAAATAGTAGAGCATGGAGTTAATGGATTTATGTCCAACGATCCGCTTGAACTTGCGGAGTGCTGTCGAAAATTACTTATGGATCAGCACATGGCTCACGAAATGGGTTTAGCCGCAAGAGAAACTATTGTGTCCAAGTTTGGAATGGATGCGTTTGTAAGCAATTGGAACAAGTTACTTTATAAAACAATAGGAGAATAAATTGAGAATAATCATAGACTGCACCAAAAGCTCTGGATTGAAAGAGTTGCAAAAGTTAGGAGCCTCTTTGGACTCTGAGTGTCGTGAAATAGTGTGTGTAAACCTGTTGTCATCTTTTAAAATCTCAGAGCATAAATCAATTATAGATATGCTTCACAAAAAGATTAGGATAGGGGGAACTCTGGTTATAGAGGACTTTGATCTGAGAACTATTTCAAGAAGATTTTATAGGGACGAAGTAACAATAAACTTCGTCAACTCTGCAATATTTGGAGAGTCGGCAAACCTTAAGTCTATTGTTGATATGGACTACGTAGAAGAAAACATCAATAATACAAATTTTGTAGTTTCTGAAAAGTCATACATTGGAGACGAAGGAAGATTCATCATTAAAATAAAAAGGGAGCAGTAAATGAGCGTTCAAACAAATTGCAAAGGTTGCGTCTTTGCCACACTTAATAATAAATCTATTCAAGAGGGGTGCAGTCTAAACAGACATGAGGGTTTGGGAGTTGGAGCAAAGGAAGAGAGTTTCGTCCTTGAGAGATTCTGTAACACCTATAGACCTCAAGAGTGGCTTGAAGGCTTAGACTTTCAGGAGTCTTTAGACACCAAGGCTACGGTTATGGATGAAGTTTCGATCAGAATGGGATACATCTTAAATATATGTGAAGAGAATTCTGAAGAAAGAGTTCTAGACGCTTTAATGGCTATCCAAAAGGCAGATGCTAGTTGGTTAAGTATTGTCACCGCTGACCCAGAGTGGAATGAATTTCTTTGGGGTCATCTTGTGCAAATTTTTGGCACAGATGGAGACGTAAAGTATCACATTGTCCAAGTCGGAAAGGATCATGCGATCAAGACAATTATTGACGAGGGCTTCAAGCACGCGGAAAACGGATGGGTTCACATCTTAAAATCTAAAGAGGGTATTCCCAATCTTACGGAACAAAAGGCTAATCTAAATAAAGCGATTAACGAGCAAGTAAAACAGGTTGTAATGGTTGAACGCTCGGATGATTTAACTGATCACGATGTTTGCTTTCCGGCCTATCTCTTTAAATTTTTGAATGGCAATCGCACTAAAATTTATAACGACGAAAACGCTGATAGTAGGGCTTTTTCGGTAAAAATTAAAGAGGCTGGAAAAAGAACAGACTGCAAAACAATTTACAAATGGAGTGAGCTTGATGAACAAACTTCCTAAAGTGGCTATTATTTGTGCGAACTATAACTATGGCGACTACATTATTCCTGCCATAGAAAGTATTGTAAGCCAAACTTACGAAGGACCACTTAGACTTTATGTCGTAGATGATGGATCGTCTGATGATTCTTGGGAAAAGATTAAAGGTTTCAAAATAACTTACGGTGTGCAAAACTTGCATGATGTGGAGAAAATCAACGTAAAAAAAATCAAAAACTCCGGTGCTAGTGTCGCCCGCAATGTAGCGATTGAAATGTGCTGGGACTGGGCTGATATTATCGGCGTTTTGGATGCTGATGACGCTTATCACCCAGAAAAGGTTGAAAAACTGGTGGCGAAACTTGTCGAACACGAAGAACTGGGAGTGGCATACGCTGATTACGAAAATGTATTCCCAGAGTACAGAAAGACTGAATTTAAAGATTCTTTCAATAGAGATGGTTTGACCAAGAATTGCATGGTTCATAGCAATGCCTTAATTAAAAAAGAATACCTAGAAGCAGTAAGATTGCCTAATGGAGAGTTTTATCGAAGTGAACTGCATGGACCGGCCTCTGAGGGCTTTATTGGATGCACTGAGGATTATGACCTATGGTTAAGATTAAGCACTGTGTGCGTCTTCTGCCACGTCCCAGAGGTGTTGGGAATAGCCAATCAGCATGGGAGAAACCAGTCAATGAAAATGACTGCGGAAATATTTAAAGAAAATGCAA
>Ga0213865_10000864_pt1 | contig 20056 bp, 25 predicted proteins | sample PICome_6_FD_160100 | JGI IMG/M metagenome (GOLD analysis project Ga0213865, IMG submission 160100) | Coastal seawater microbial communities near Pivers Island, North Carolina, United States - PICO282 | ecosystem: Environmental > Aquatic > Marine > Coastal | place: USA: North Carolina...
TATCTTGAAATTTTAAGACTTCTTGCTAAATTAAATTCAAGAAAATAATTTTTATGTCATGTCTAAAGTCATGACCTTAGACCATGCTGACACAAAATCATTTACAAATTTTTCTTTATTATCATCTTGAGCGTAAACTTCGGAATAAGATCTAAGAATCGAATTAGATCCAAAAATTAAATCAATAGAAGAAGCCGTCCATTTTACTTTATCAGATCTTCTGTCTATTATCTCATATTTATTATTCTCAACAACACCCCACTTGTTATTCATATCCATTAAATTGACAAAGAAATCGTTGGATAAAACACCTGGTTGATTTGTAAAAACACCATCTGAACTGCCTCCGTAATTAGTATCTAAAACCCTCATTCCACCTACAAGAACGGTCATCTCGGGTGCTGTTAAACCTAATAATTGTGTTCTATTTAACATCATTTCTTCAGCATTATCTGCATATTCCTTTTTGATCCAGTTTCTATATCCATCAGCATGTGGCTCAAGATTACTAAAAGAATTAATATCTGTCATTTCCTGAGATGCGTGACCTCTTCCAGCTTTAAATGGCACCTCTATATTGTATCCTCCAGCTTTTGCAGCTTCTTCTACTGCAGTATTTCCAGCAATAACAATTGTATCTGCTAAACTAATTCCATGTTCAGATGCGATTGGCTCAAGAACTGATATTGTCTCTGATAAACGAGAAGGTTCATTTCCTTTCCAATTATTTTGTGGAACTAATCTTATTCTTGATCCGTTTGCGCCTCCTCTTAAATCAGAGCCTCTAAAAGTTCTTGCACTGTCCCAAGCTATCGTGATACGATCAGAAATTGATAATCCTGACTCTCTAATTGTGTTTTTTACTTTATCAATGTCATAGTCTTTGTTACCAACAGGAATTGGATCTTGCCAAATTAATTCTTCAGATGGATAGTTAGGCCCTATATATCTACTTTTTGAGCCCATATCTCTGTGAGTTAATTTAAACCAAGCTCTTGCAAAAGTTTCAGAAAAATATTCTTGATCATCTTTAAATTTTAAAGAAATTTCTCTATAAATAGGGTCCTCTTTCATAGCCATATCTGCATCTGTCATAATAGGATTTTGTCTAATATTTGGATTATTTGCATCAATTGGCTTTTTATTCTCATCGATCTCTACGGGTTCCCATTGCCATGCACCAGCTGGACTTTTTCTGAGCTCCCAATCATGATTGAAAAGCATATCAAAATATCCATTATCCCATTTAGTTGGGTGTGTTGTCCAAGCTCCTTCTAAACCGCTAGTTACTGTATCAGCTCCGTTTCCATCTCCTTTTGGATTAATCCAACCAAATCCTTGATTTTCAATACCAGCTCCTTCTGGCTCAGGTCCTAAAATACCAGCGTCACCATTACCATGAGCTTTTCCTACTGTATGCCCTCCAGCTGTAAGAGCAACAGTTTCTTCATCATTCATTGCCATTCTTGCAAATGTTTCTCTAACATGCAAAGCAGTTTTTAAAGGGTCTGGCTTACCATTAACACCCTCAGGATTTACGTAAATTAAACCCATATGAGTAGCTCCTAGGGGCTCTTCTAATGTAGTAGCATCATCAAGATTTGAATATCGTTGTTCACTAGGGGCTAAAAATTCTTTTTCAGATCCCCAATAAATATCTTTTTCAGGATGCCATATATCTGCTCTTCCATAAGAAAATCCAAACATTTTAAGACCCATACTCTCGTAAGCAATATTTCCAGCCAAAATAAATAAATCTGCCCAACTAATATTGTTACCATATTTTTTCTTGATTGGCCATAAAAGACGCCTTGCTTTATCCAGATTTCCATTATCAGGCCACGAATTTAAAGGCGCAAACCTCAAGTTACCTGTACCTGCACCTCCTCTTCCATCTCCTGTTCTGTACGTACCTGCAGCATGCCAAGCCATTCGAATCATCAAACCTCCATAATGTCCCCAATCTGCAGGCCACCAATCTTGAGGCTCAGTCATTAAATTAAGTAGATCTTCCTCTAATGATTTAAAATCTAAATCCTTAACTAATTCTCTATAATTAAAGTCACTACCAAAAGGGTTTGTTTTTAAATCATGTTGATGCAAAATGTCCAAGTTTAATGATTTAGGCCACCACTTGGTAACTGAATTTTCTTGAGTTGATGTTGCGCCGTGCATAAATGGGCACTTGCCGGATGAGTTGGAGCTGTTTTGCATGTTATTTGTATTATGAAATTGAACTTGACATAAAATTAAAATAGGATGGTTTAAAATCCTAATTAATAAAGCTAATTTTTTAAGGAATTATATGGAAATAATATATTCAGAAATCATTAACAAAATTGATTTAATAGATCCAATCAAATATTCAAAAAATAGAAACTTTATTGACGGTTCGGTAACTAGACTATCTCCATACATTTCAAGAGGAATGATTTCTACTAAATTTATTTTTGAAAAAATTCTAGAAAAAAACATTCCTTTTTGGAAAGTAGAAAAATTTGTTCAGGAATTATGTTGGAGAGATTATTGGCAAATAATTTGGAAGCAAAAAGGACATCTAATCAATTATGATTTAAAAAAACCTCAAGAAGATGTCCTCAATAATTCATTTTCTAAAGCACTTTTTGAAAATAACTGTGGAATCACAGCAATTGACGAAAGTATAGAAGAGCTTTATAACACAGGCTACATGCACAATCACAACAGAATGTATCTAGCTTCAATAGCATGTAATATTGCAAAAAGCCACTGGTTAAAACCTGCAAAGTGGATGTATTACAACTTACTTGACGGAGACTGGGGAAGTAATGCGCTTAGTTGGCAATGGGTAAGTGGGGCTAACAGCAATAAAAAATACTTCGCAAATCAGGAAAATATAAATAAATACTGTTATACTAATCAAAAAAATACCTTTTTAGATATAGAATATTCTGAGTTTGATTCAATGGATCCACCTGAGTCGTTAATTGAGACTATAAATATTGATCTATCCACAAAATTACCAGAAAATAAAAAATTAAATATTGATGATAACCTTGATACCTTAATCTATAATTATTACAATTTAGATCCTAACTGGAGGCAAGAAAAAAAATACAACAGAATTTTTTTATTAGAACCAAAAATATTTAAAAAATACCCTGTCTCACCCAAATGTCTACAGTTTGCGATAGATCTTTCAAAAAATATTGAGGGTATTCAATTGTATGTTGGCTCGTTTATTGATTTAAAGAATAATTATAATATTAAAAACACATTTTTTAAAGAACATCCATTAAATAATTATGAAGGAATTGAAGATTCAAGGGATTGGATGTTTGACAGTCATGAAAATGTTAAATCCTTTTTTAGTTACTGGAAAAAATGTAAAAAAGAATTAAAAATTAAAAATTTAATATAATGAAGAAAATAATTTTATTACTGACATTAATTACAATGTCATGTAGTTCTGATGAGACATCTGACTATACTCAAGCTTTTACTTTTGAAAAGGTTAATTATGTTACGTTAACAAATGAAAATACTGGAGGAGGTTCTCAAAAGGCATACTTATCGTCTTCCACCAGTGAAAGTCAAGCAGATTTTTGCTTTTGTGACGAAAACTGTTCAAGAGAAATAATTGAAGTTTCCACAATTGAAATAAATGAAGGGACAAACGAATTTAGATATAAAATAAAATTATCAGATGATTTCATCACGGTAACTACTAATAATTGGTGTACGCGATTTAAATAATCATTTAAGTTTTTGATTATATCAATCCTAAAAGCAACCCGCTTGCTATCACCAAAATCAGAAAAGCTACCAACATTCTTATTGAATCTATTGTAACTTTTTTTAATAGTTTATTTCCTATAAATGCCCCTATAATGGCAGCAGTAACTGAACATACCCCTAGAATTAAATAATCTCCAATATTAATCTTTAATAAATTAGTTGAGTAAACACCTAGTCTGGTTAAATCTACAAAAAATGAAATAATAACGGTGGTTGCAATAAATGTCTGTTTTTCTAAATTTAACTTTATTAAAAAAGAGCTTCTTAATGCTCCCTGATTGCCAGAAAGACCACCAAAAAATCCACTCAAAAAACCTCCAATAGGAAGACTTTTTTCACCAAATTTTAGTTTTTTAAAAAATGGTATTAAATCAATGAGCGCAAACACTATTAGAAGCAAAGAAATTAAAAATTTAACATAAGAAATTGATTGTAATTCACCCATTAAATTATAAGAGTACATCACATAATCAGTATTCATATTTATTAAAACATATGATCCCAAAAAGGCTGCACATACTGCAGGTATTCCAAAACGAATTAATACTTTTTTATCTGCTTTTTGTCCAACAATAAATAATTTGAAAATATTATTAGAAAAATGGACTATCCCGGTGAAAGCTATTGCAACATCTACCGGAAAAAAAATCATCATTACAGGTGTTAAGATTGTACCTAAACCAAATCCTGAAAAAAAAGTTAGTAAAGCACCTAAAAATGCAACTAAACTAATAATGAATATTTCCATTATTAAATATTAAAACTTAAAATTAATAGAAAAGTGAATAAAAAATTTAATAAAATATAAGCATTAATCTTACTCTCTTTTTTAAATATTTTAAATAAAAAATATCCTGAAATTACTAGCTGAGTTAAAATACTAGGCAACAATAGAAGTTCCCTGAAAACCCCAACAATAATTGGTTCCCATTTTATTAAATAGGTTAAATAGAAAAGGCTAATAACTACAATTGGGATCAAACTTAAAGTTTGGAGCTTTTTATGGTTCATGTAATGTAATAGAAAATAAAAATAATTAAATAAACAACTAAGTAAACTCTGTAGTAATTTCTTATTTTAATGTATTCAGAATCTTCGGGAAAGACATTTATAAAAAGTGCTTTTAATTCTTTAATAAATACTGGTTTAATATTTATTTTCCAATCATCTGTTTGGTAAACAATTTTTCTAAATCTACTCCTAAAATAGGTACTTGGAATTCCCCAAATAAATAAAATAATTAATAAAATTGTTTTTAAACTCATTTAAAAAAATTTGGAAAGAACATATTGGTGGTTTTCTTATAACTTTTATAATCTGGTCTTTTTATTAAAGAATAATATTCAGATGGAATAGCTCCAGTTAAAAAAACTAAAGTCTGGTACATTAAAATTGTAATATAAAGTAAGGATGTAGTTGTACTTAGAAAAATAAGCATTGAACTATTTACTAGCAAAGACGAGAAACTGGCAATGATTAGACCGTTCCAAATCATCCATTCAGAAAAGTAATTTGGGTGTCTTGTATATTTCCATAGACCAACGTTACAAACTTGATTTTTCAAATTATTTTTTTTTGCATTTATTAAAAATTTTTGTTTTTGTAAATCAGATATATGTTCTAAAAAGAAAAATATGACCCAGACTAAAAACCCAGTGATTTCAATGATTGAAAAAGATTGAGAACTATTATTAGATATCAAAATAGCAGGAATAGCTAAGAATGTTGCGTTAGCAAAACACTGAAGAAGTATTTCATATTGGACTGAAAATTTATCATTAATAAATCCTTTCTTTTTCCATCTAATTCTTTGATAGCTATATCTTGGTAATTCTTTATCAAGATATCCTTTTTTTAATAAAATTAATGCTCCAATTCCCATCCTCAAACCAGCAATTATATATAACATGGATATAATTGATTTTTTTAATAAATAACCATTTCCATAAAAAAATGATATTATACCAATTGCAATTAGTCCAAAAGGCCAAGCTATATCTACATATGATATTCTTTCAGTGAAATAAGCAGGTATACATACTATAAATAAAAAAATAAAGATTTGTGAAATTAGATTAATTAATAAAAAGTTCTGAAAATTTTCTATCTGAAAAAAAATATAGAAAACCAGAAAAAATAATATAATCTGAAATAAACGAGATTTAATTTTATTTAAAAAATTGAACATTTTTAATTATTTCTAAATTCGTGCTTAACCCAATCTACTTCCATTACCCATTCACCCTGCATTGGGTTATCTGTAATTTTAGCAAAATTTAAAATAGCAAACATAGGTTCGGGATAATTATCTCCAAGGCCAATATTTCTATGTACTTCTTCCCCATCTAATCTATAAACTAAATCACTTTTTTCCCATTCAACAGAATATTCGTGAAATTCACTCAATGAGACATCATATCCAGCTCTGTAACTCCACCAATCACCTTTATCACATTCACCTAAATTTTTAATTGCACCTGTTGTAAAATGATCAGGATTATAATCTCCATGATGTTCAAAAATGTCAATTTCACCAGAACCAGTCATTGGCCAACATATATTTTCATTTTCCTCCTGAACTGGAGATTCGTTGTTTTGAGCTCCTAAAATCCACCATGCTGGAAACATACTTTTTTGACTTCCACCAATAACTCTCAATCTTGCAGTCCATTTGCCTTTAATGAACTCTTTTCTATTTTTTGAAGCTATTCTACCAGCTACATAGGGTGTTTGCGGATGTTGTTTGCCAAATTTATCTAAATTATCACATTCAATTTCGTCTCCTAAATTCACTACTCTAATTTTAAGAGTACCTTCGCTTACTTCTCTGGTATTATAATCTCCATTTGGAACATAGCATTGTTTTTCATTATTAACCCATATTCTTTGATCTTGCCAATTTTCTAAGTTAAAAGTATCAAAATCATCTATAAAATCTACCTCCCAAAGATCGTTGGATTTATTTGTTTGATTGACTTTGCTATTTGCTCCAAAAACAATTATAAAATACCCAACAATAAGTATTATAAATGTTATTATTATTTTTTTATTCATATTATTATTTTACGAATTCTAATTCTATTTCTTCTAAAGATTTACCTTTTGTTTCAGGAAGGTACTTGATGAACATTACAACTCCAAAAACAGCTGTAAGACCATAAATTAAAAAAGTTAATGAACTACCTAAATTTGATAATTCCCATGGAAAAACTTGTTGAATTGTCCAACTAGTAAATGAATTTACAAATCCAATAACCCCAATTGCCAAACCTCTATATTTATTTGGAAATAACTCAGATAACATCACCCACATGATCGGGCCTAATGAAAAAGCAAAACAGGCAATGAATCCAAAAATTCCAAAAAGCACTAAAGTTGAATTCATTTTTGTAGCTACTTCAAGAATCGCACCTTCATTTTTAGCATAAACTTGATTTCCTATTGCAGATTTTAGTTTATTTTTAAATTCAACATCACTCTCAAATTCTAAATCTTGGAATTTTAACAGTTTAGAAGAATCTGCTAAACTCAATGAGTTTATTCCGTCTTCTGTTAATTGATATTTTGCTTGATTAAATCCATAAGCACAAGTAAGTAGACTAATTGCTATCCCTGTAATTCCAACTAATAATAATGGTCTTCTACCCATTCTATCTACTAAATACATAGCGATTAAAGTGAATACAACTGTAGTTAAGCTAAGTAAAACTCCGGATGAAAAAGCAGCATCGGTTCCAATTCCTGTTTGTTTAAAAATTGATGTTGCATAAAAATATATGGCATTAATTCCTGTGGCTTGTTGTAAAATACCCAACAATAAGCCAATTCCCATAATATATCTTAGGGCTGGGCTAAATAAAACTTTAAAGTTTGTCTTAACGACTTCCTTTGACGTATTGATATTTTGTTTGATAGCTTCTATTTCAATTTCTGCTTGTTGTGAACCATGAATCTGTAATAAAACTTGTTTTGCTTGAGTTGTTTGATTTTGATTGAAAAGCCATCTAGGACTCTTGGGCACAAAAAACATTAAGATAAAATATATAATTGCTGGAATAAATTCCACCCCAAGCATCCATCTCCAAACAGTTTCATCAGAGAATAATTGACTGGACGAATTTAAATTATTGAAATAATAGTTACTTAAAAAAGCTGCAAAAAAACCTAAAACTATGTTGAGCTGCTGTATTGAAACTAATGTTCCTCGATTTTTAGAATTCGAAATTTCAGCAATGTAGGTAGGGGCTAATATTAAAGCCGCTCCAAAAGCTAAACCTCCTATCATCCTTGCAACATATAAAGTTTCATAATTTATGGAATAAGCTGATGCTATTGCAGAGAAAGCGTATAAAAAAGCTACAACTATTAAAATTTTTTTTCTTCCAATTCTGTCACTTAACTTACCTGAAAATAACATAGCAATCATTGCAGCAAAGGAGGGTGAACTAACTACCCACCCAGTTTGAGCATCATTTAAATTAAATTCTGGGCCTGCAAATGACATTACCCCTGATATTATACCTGCATCAAATCCAAATAAAAAACCCCCAAGTGAAACAACAAAAGCTATGAACAATGTTTTTTTTGTCATATTATTTTTTTATCAAAATAACATCTTATTTAAAGATTAACAACTAATCAACCTATACAAAAACTTACATAAAAAAACCCTCTTTTTTACAAGAGGGTTTAAACAATTTAAATTACAAAATCTATGGAAATTATTCTTTCCATATTTCGGTTATAGCGTTGAAATGTTTATTGATTTGTCTTAATGCTAACATAATTTCTTCGCTATTGGTTTTTACCATAATGCGTTCAACTTATGTAACGATTTTTTCGGATGCGTTCTCTCCACCCGCGACTATATTATGAACCCAGTCCACACGGGTTTTCAAATATTTTTACTTATTTAAAGATAAGTAAATTTACCTTAAATTAAAAAATACTAATTTTAATTAATTAATAATCATATAATTATGGCTATTCAGCAAAACATAGAATCTTTATTTGAAAAAACTTTTTCGGAAAAAATTCTTAAAAAATTTGAAAAATATATACTTTATTTAGCATCATTTGGCTTTGTACTTCATCTGCTAATAATTCTTTTAAACAACTATAATTTAATAGAGCTTTCAATTGTTGGAACTGATTTATTTTCAAATCCAATTTCTGCTTTATACACTCCCTTTTCTTTCATACTTGTTTATGAAGCGTTTTTGCTAGTTTACTACATACCAAGATCCTTTACAACTGCGGTTGGTAAACAATATCAAATAATGTCACTGATTGTAATAAGAAAAATATTTAAAGATATTCCACTTGTTGATCTAAATGCTAATTGGTTTGAAAATTCAAATAATCTTCAACTCATATATGATTTGCTTGGAGTGTTAATTATATTCTTTTTAATTTATCTTTTTAGGTTAACCAAAGAAAAACTTCCCATTAAACCAGTTTCAGAAAAACTAGACAGATTCATTGCCTCAAAAAAATTAGTAAGTATCGTCTTACTTCCAATACTATTTTTTGTATGTATAATGAGCTTTGGTAATTGGGTCCACGGCGTATTTGTAGAACAAGCTTTTAATGAAGATTTAAATAATTTATTTTTTAACGAATTTTTTACAATTATGATTTTGGCTGATGTATTTATTCTTCTAATGTCATTTCAATATACTGAACGATACAGTCAATTAATAAGAAATACTGGGTTTATTATTTCTACGATACTTCTTAGACTTTCTTTTTCTGTTTCAGGACTAACCAGTATATTATTAATTATTTCAGGTATTTTGTTTGGACTTATTATATTACTGATTTACAACTTAATTGAAAGGGATAAAAAAACCCTCTAGTAGAGGGTTTTTAAAGTTTTTAAAATGGTTTTTTATTCAAATTGACTTACGTCAAAATCTAAAGTTTTGTTAACCAAGTCTAAAATCCCCTTCGCGATTGTTTTTTTCCCATCTGTTACATTATCAAAAGTATAAAGCTCAAAAATAGCTCCATTTCTTTTCCAAATGCCTTGAAGAGATGCCTTGTTAAAAGTCTCACCTGCCTGTGTCCAGGCTAGTCCAGTAAATTCCCCAGCATCAGGTGTATCCATTTTATTTGTAAAAACATATGATAAATACACTCTACCATAACCATTTCCAACATCTCCAGAAACATTCATTTGATTTGAATCAACGCCCAGAGTCACGGAATCAACAGTAAAACTGGCTTTAAATACATCTCCACCAATAGGAATATCTTGTCCAATTAGAAATGAAGAAACAAAAAGTGATAATAAGATTAAAAAATTTTTCATAATAATATAATTTAAGTTAGAAATATAAATTTATAAAAACATTCTTTACAAAATGTTATTAATATTTTAAATCTTTTTTTATATTCAATTAACTAAAAAAATTATGTTATGAAAAAAATATTATTACTATTTACATTGGTGTTTGCATTAAATTTAAATGCTGCTAATGACCCTAATGACTTTGAAGATTTAAAAAAATTAGAAGGTAAATGGGTCGGAACTCTTGAAAGAACAAACGGAACATCTGATTCATTTATTTTAGATTACTCAATAACCTCAAATGGAAGTGCATTACTTGAAGAAAGTAACACTGGAGGAGTTGAAATGTTAACTATTTTTAATTTTCAAAATGATGAATTATTATTAACACATTATTGCGGACTTCAAAACAAACCTATTTCTAAACTTTCTGGAAGTAAAAAAGGAGTTTTATCCTTTGAAACTGATTCAGAAATGAGTGGATTGTCTCTTGAAAAAGATACGTATGTTACTTCTTGGGAAATTAATTTAATGCCTGAAGATGATACCAAAATTTCTTACCATTATACTGTTAGTGGTCCAAACGGAGTAGTTTTCAGTGCTAGCTCAGAGCTAAGTAGGATTTAGATTTTATCTTTTTTTAAAAAAACCTCCCAATATGAATTGAGAGGTTTTTTTATTTAAAATTCCATGTATAACATAAAAAAAGCCATAAATAAAACAAAGTATCCAAATCCTCTTTTTAAAGATTGATTATTTAGGAACTTTCCAGCATAGATTCCAAAAAACATTCCACAAATAGTAATACTGGTAAAAAGAATTAAAAAGTTCCAATCAATATTTATTATCATAGCATCTCCAAGAAAAAAACCAATAATCGATTTCAATGCTATTATAACTAATGAGGTTCCTATTGCCTCTTTCATGTTTAAGTTTATTAAAAGAACCAAAGCAGGAACTATTAAAAAACCTCCTCCAGCTCCAACAAAACCAGTAACAGCCCCAACAATTAAACCCTCAAAAATTACTAGAAAATAATTAGTCTTTTTAACTGTTTTTTCTATTTTGTAGACTTTTTCATTCAAAATAAAATACGATGCTAAAAACATTAAAATAATGAAGACCCCAAACATTCCCATTCTCCTTGAAACAGCAATATCACCTATTTCAAATAATATTTCAGGCAATTCAGGGATTACAAATTTTCTTATACACCAAACACCTATTACAGATGGTGTTCCAAATAATAAAGCTGTTCGCCAATGAACATTTTTATTAAAGTTTTGTTTCACTCCTCCTAGAAGAGCAGTTACGCCTACTATAAATAATGAATAAGCTGTTGAAATTTTTTCATCCAACAAAAATAAATAAGCTAAAACTGGAACGGATAGTATTGATCCTCCTCCGCCAAATAAGCCAATAGAAAAGCCAATAAATAAGGCGAAGAAAAAGCCAATAAATTCCATAAAATATATATTAGCCCTGGGTTAGAATAAAAATTTATTATTACTCTAGGAGACCAAGCTGCATTAAAAACGTATGATTATCAAAGAAATCTTGTTCTTTAAATACTTTTCCGTCTTTCATCATCACTATTGTAGTTCCTGAGAGATCTAATGATTTGTTAGTTGCTGGAATTCCAAAAAAATCTCCATCATGTGTTCCTTTAAAATTCCATTGTTTAACTAATTTATCGCCTTGTCCAAAAATGTGAACAAAAGTAAATTCAGCATCAGAAAATGCAGTGAGATAATTGCTATAATAGTCTCTGAAAGCATCAATTCCTGTAACATCACCAGAAGCAGTAACAACAGTTACTTGCTCATCAAAACTTTCAGTGTTAATAGCACTTGGGTCTCTATTTTCAAAAAATATGTCCCAAGCAGTTTTGTATGTGTTCAGGTTATTTTCAAGTTTAGTATTTGCTGATTCCAAGTTTTGACATTGTTCACTGGGTTGCTGAGAACAACCTACAATTAATAGGGTTAAAAAAAGAGTTAATAAATTTTTCATGTTATAAATATTTAGTTGTTAATATTAAAGAGCCCATATTTTTTCGACTCTTCCTTCTTTATCTACTTTAAAAACTTCAACGCCATCAATAACATCTCCAGTTTTTGTTGTTAATTTTAAAAAACAAGTAATATAATCCCCTAACTCTACTATATCCACAAGTTCTTGTTTAAGTTCATTTTCAGTAACAAATCCAAAAATAATTTCTTCAATTTCGGCAGGCCCAGTAGCCTCAAGGCCAATCAAAGGAGCAGACATATGGTAATCATCTGTTGTTGGTACTTTTGACCATGCTTCATAGCCTTCTGTCCATACAAAATTTACTTTGTAATTTTTTATAGCTTCTGCTGTTGGTGATAGTTTTACAGCTTCTTCAACTTTTTTAGTTTCTTGACAAGAGATTATAAAAAGGAATGATAATAAAAGGATTGTTTTTTTCATTATAGTTAATTTATTGTTGCTATGCTAATATAAAAAACATTCGACTTACAATGTCAAATGACTTAAACTTTCTATTTAATAGATTGAACTATGGGACTTATAATTTTAACCCAATGATTGTAGCCTTGTTCTGTTAAATGAATTCCATCACTAAAAAAGTCTTCAATAATTAACCCTTTATCATCAACAAAAAATGAGTGTAAATCGATAATTGAATAAGAATTTTTAGATTCTTCAGATTTTAAAAAATTATTGATTTCATTTATAGGAGCTTTATATATCTGTTTTTCAACAGGAAGAATGGTTTGTACAAAAACTTTAGTCTTAGGTGATTTTTTTTTTATTTCTTGTGTAATTCTAATTATATTTTTTGAAATATAATCAACAGTAGGTTCAATAGGAGAAGTATTCCACAAATCATTAATTCCTATTAACAGAAAAACTGCTTTAGGTTCATAATAAGTAATTTCATTAAGTCTATATAACACTCCATCTGTTACATCCCCGCCAATTCCCCTATTTTTAATATTTGGATAATTTAACCTTACACTCCAATCATTTCCTCCGGCAGTAATACTATTACCTAAGAAAACAATATCCCCTTTACTCAAAGGAGATTTTTTAAATTCTTTTACTACTTTTTTATAATTATTTCTTCCCCATTTGTCCTGATATTTAATGAATATATTTTCATTGGGATATAAACTATTGGTAGTGTTCAAATTTTGAGAAAAAGAGAAAAAAGGTAAGAGTAATATTAGTAGCCATTTCATATTTGAAATATCTAAAAAAATTAAATTGTAATACTATTTTTTAGATAAAGAGGTTTAAATCATATACCAAAAAAATTTAATACTTAGCCTAAATATTAGTTTCTAATAATTTTGATTTTATTATTTCAGACCAAAGTTTATAACCTAATTCATTTAAGTGCAGTTCGTCAGCAATAAATAATGATTTTTTTGGTAAACCATCATTCCCAATAAATCTATTTCTTGTGCCAATAAAATAAAGGTTAGGGGTTTTTTCACAATAAGACCTAATTAAGTTATTAGCCTTCGAGATCTTGTTCCAAGCATTCCATCTACTTGGGGTGGGGGTTGTTTCAATAACATAAACAGGTATATCTTTATGTGTTTTTCGTATCAAATTAAAACAATATTCAAATAATCTTTTTACTTCTTTTGGTGATAAATCAGTTCTTGACTTAAATACATCTTCAGATCCCGTAATATCATTCGCCACAAAAATTAATATTGCCTTTGGAGAATGATTAATTACTAATCTTTCTATAAAATGAATTAGATCATAATAATGTGCGCCCCCATACCCTCTTTTAATAGAGACATAAGGGCTCATATCTCTTTCAATTTCATTCCATAATCTAACACTAGAACTACCTATAAAAAGTAAATCCTCTTTTGTAGCCTGTTTTATAGAGTCGAGTTTTTCTAAGTTCAAAATTTCTTTTTCAAATACACTTGCAGTGTTTTTATACTTTTTAATGGGAGAGCAAGAATAATATACTAGAACAAAAAATAATAAAAGATACTTTCTCATGATTTAATAATTATTAAGAAAATTTAGAATCTGAGTTTCAGACCAATAAAAAGCTCCTTTTGAAATAAAACCTACATGGCCACCGTGAAAAGGAGTCATTAAGAAGAAATTTGAATTTTCTTTTGCTTCACGAATTGGAAAACAGGAATCGGACAAAAAGGGATCATCTAAAGCATTAATTAAAAGAGTAGGTATTGAGATATTGGGAATAAATTGTTTACTGCTTGCCTTTAAATAATAATCTTCTGCATTTTTAAAACCATTTATTTTACTAGTGAAAAAATCGTCAAAATCAGTTAAATTTTTAACTTTTTTCAAAGGCACCACATCAAGTTCATTTGGAAATTGCTGATGCTTTAAGTGCATTTTTTTTGATAAGGTTCTTAAAAAACGCCAACGATAAAGTACATTTTCGCAACGCTTTAAACTTATTGAAGAACCCTTTAAATCAACTGGAACTGAAATGGCTACATTAGCCTTGATTTTAGGACTTAGAGAAAATAAGCCGTCTCCGTTATACTTTAAAATAAGGTTTCCGCCCAAACTAAATCCTACTAAATATACAGAATCATAATTTGGAAGCACAAAATTTATCACTGTATGTAAATCATCAGTTTTTCCACTATGATAGGTAACCAATTGACGATTAATTTCTCCACTACAAAAACGATAATTCATAGCAGCGACCGAATATCCATTTAAGGATAATAATTTTGCTGTAGCTTGAATATATTTTGAGTCACTACTACCTTCAAGACCATGACATAGTATTACAATTTTTCTACTTCCATTTTCAATTAAATCAATATCTAAAAAATCATCATCTAAAGTTTCTATTCGTTTTCGTTTGAACGAAAGTGATTTTGTTTTTCTAAATAATGAGCTATAAATAGTATTAACATGCCTATTCTTAAAAAGCAAAGGAGGCTTGTAGTCAGTTTTTATTACTGGCATTGATTTAAAAAATTACAAAACTAATATAAAGAAAAAACCTCCGATTTCTCTGAGGTTTAGAAGTTTATAAATTAAAAGAAGATATTAATGTATTTTAATTCAAAAATCTAACCAAACAATTGTAAGTTTTATCTTCGAAGTTCATAAGGCCTGTTGTCAACAATTGAGAACCATCAGAAGCATTTTCAAAATGCCTTAATTCATAATTATTGTCATTTTGTTTCCAAAGACCTTGAACTGTAGTTTTTAGCCTTTCTTTGCCATCTTGTGCCCATGCCATTGCTGTATACTCTCCTTGACCTTCAGTTTGAAGCTTATTTGTAAAGTAATAAGTCATGTAAACAGTCCAGTTACCTGCTTTTCCTGAAACACTCACAGTATTTATATCTCCATTTGGACCTAATTTAACAGAATCAATAATAAAATTACCATCAACTGAATTTTCCCATTCAATGTCTTGAGAGAAACCTAAAGAACTTACAAGTAATAATAAATAAAATAATTTTTTCATTTTAAAATAATTTAATAGTCAATACACTAATATTAAAATTAATGATTAAAAAAAAGAAAATATGCGTATGCTTAAATAATACTCTTTAAAGCAATTCTTGCAACAAATGAAAACCCAGTAACATATAAATAATTTTCGTCCGAATCAAGAGCGCAATTAGTTAACATATCTTTAAATTTAATATTAGCCAACAGTTTGCCATCAGAAGATAAAACTAATATTCCATTTGGTCCAGTCGTAAAAATATTTCCTGAGGAGTGTACCTTCAATCCATCAAAATTTCCAGGATATTCTTTAGCTAATTCAGTTCCATCAAAAAATAGTTCTGAATTATTTTCATTTTCTAAATCAATTTTTAAGATAATTGGCTCTTCAATAGTATTGGAACTGTTGACAAATAAATATCTTTCATCATTTGATAATGCTAATCCATTTGGCATACCAAGTTCATTTGATATTAATTCTAATCCAGACTTACTGCTATATTTATAAACACCATTAAAATCTAACTCTTTAACTGACTCATCAAATGACCAATCACTTAAGCTCATAAAGCCATAAGTTGGGTCTGTAAAAAAAATATCCCCATTTGATGATACTACTACATCATTTGGGCTGTTGAATCTCCTACCATCATAATTATCTATAATAGTTTCAAAATTTGGATTAGTAGTTGAAGAATTTTCTATTATTGATAATCTTCTATCACCGTGTTGAGCAATTATTAAATTCCCATCATTGTCAAATGTTAGTCCGTTTGCACCAGAAAGACCAATATTTGGAATAACAGGCGCATAATTTGTAAATCCTGAAGGAGAAATATAATCTTTATATCCTTCTTTTTCATTCCATATATATATTTTGTTTTTTGGGACCTGTGTAAAAAGCAAAGAAGATGAATTTTCATCCCACAAAGGTCCTTCTGCCACGTTTAAAGAATCAACTATATATTCAATTTTAGCTGTTGTATCTATAATATTTAATATGGAGTCATCAAAAACAACTATTGAGTCATTATCTTTAACAATGTTTGTACAGGAAGTAATTTGAATAAGAATAATAGTAAAAAGTATTTTTTTCATTTTATAAAATTTTAGTTAATTAATAAACTTATAGGTTGCTATTTGAAAATCTTTTAGGATACTAAAATCAGGTTCTATTGAATTTGACATAAATAAAGCATACAGATTATTTGTAGGATCAATCCAAAACCAGGTATTATGATAACCTGACCAACCGTATATTCCACTTGGAGCACCGGAGGCCCAAGCATCACTATCTTCAAGGACACTAAAAGTAAATCCATAAGAGTATCCCTCTAAAGGAAAAACATTTGGTTCACTTGGATCTGGATAACCATTGGAATATTTTGAAGTCATAGTCTTTATGCTTTCTTCAGAAATAATTCTTTTATTATTATGTACTCCATTATTAACAAGCATTTCACAAAATTTAGAGAAATCTGACATTGTAGAAACTAAACCTTCACCACCAAAATGAGCTTGACTATTTTCATTATATGTATACCCATCCAGAGCAGCGGTATAACCATCCAAATGAAAATCGGTATTATTAAAAGCTGTATTAGGTTTTATATTAACTCTTAATGGTTGAAACCTTTTTCTATCTTCTGATGTTAAATGAAATTTAGTGTCATTCATTTCCAATATATCAAAAATATTTTCCTTTAGATAGGAATAAAAAGTCTGATTAGAAATAACCTCAATTAATCTTCCCAAGATGGCCTGATTAATCCCATAGGCATACATTGATCCAGGCTCAAATTCTAAAGGAATTTCAGAAACTGCCTTAGAGTAATCATCAAGATTATTGAATCTAACTGGATTTGTAATTGCAGGATGTAAATCTGTATGTAAAGAGCTAACCCAATTAGCACCATTATCTGCATAGTATGTATACCCAGATCTGTGAGTTAGTAAATGAATTATTTTTAATTCATTCTCACAACTATAAATTCCGTTAGGTCCTTTACACTTTATATTTTTATATTCAGGTAAGTAATCGGCTACATTATCATTTAGGTTGTATTTACCTTCGTCCAGTAAAATCATCATTGCAACTGTGGTTACAGTTTTAGACATAGACCATATTGGAAAAATCGTATTCTTATTAATATCCTTGTCACCTAAAGCTCCGGAATTAGTAATATTATTATAAATAATTTCTCCATCTTTATAAACCTGGGCAACATTTGAACCAGTTATACCCTGATTAACTAAATTTTTTTGAAATTTTTCTATTGGATTTTGACTTTGATTCTGACAACTAATTGTAATTAAGATTGTTGATAATAGCAAGACTACTTTTTTCATTTTAATATTAAATTTTTGGTTAATTAATCTAAATGTAATTATTACTGAATTAAAAGAATAAGATATATCCTGTGGTTTAGACTTTAGATTTTTTCTTAAACTTCTTCAAATTCGTTTTACGATTATATTTTATTTTTATTCTTCTTGACTCCATTTTCTTACTCCAGCAATTTTACCTTCTTTGATATAATGTCTTTCATAAAATCTATATTTTTCAATTTCACCATCCTTCCTGTATCTGGTTTCAGTAAATGGGAACATTACAACGGTTAAATTCTCATCATAAGAGGGGACTACTGGAATTACATCATAAACATTTCTTCTGATTGAATCATATGGTTCATGCATAGATTTTGCAAGTTCTATTAAACTAGGTAAATCAAATTCAAGTCTATCCAATCCTTTTTCTGGGTAAAAAAAGACAGTTTTTAAATAATTTTCTTCATTTACAAAATCATAATCTTGATTTACAAATGCAGTTGAAAAATCTAGAGCTAATTGAGCATGTTCCATACTTCCAATAGAGTAAGTACTACCTTTATTATTTCCGCTTAAAATTTCACCAACATTTTGATCCATGCCAGGTTCATTGTTTTGACAGCTAATTATTAAAAAAGTAATTGTTATAAGTAAAGTGACTTTTTTCATTTTAATATTTTTTAATTAAGAGCTACTAATATAAAAAACATTCCGATTAAAATGTTAGTTTAATATACTTACTTAGATTAGAAGCCGCTGAATTAAAAGAAGAAGATATGTCTATAGTTTAGTTATTACAATTTTTTCTTCTAGAATCAGTAATATTAAAAATTCTCCAACCCGATTTCCTTTTTAATAAGTGAATTGAATTTACTCCACAATGACTTAGTTTATCATCCATCCAAAATTCATAATCAACCCAAACATTTGCAAGTGGACCATCAATTTTAATATTAAAAGATAAAAGTTTTTCTTTCCAAACAGGACTATCAGGTCTTGAAACAATAGCAGACACAAAATTATCTCGATTTATATTTCTTAATACTCCTTCATCTTCTTCAAATGAAGTAGAATTTAAATCAAATTTACTATCAATAACCGAAGCTATTACTAATGAATCTTTATTATGAAACCCCTCAAAAAAAGTTTTAACAACAGATTGTAATTTTTCTTTTTCTAAATTCTGTCCAAAACCTAAAAGGGGAATAAATAGCAATAGTAGAATTAGTTTTTTCATTGTTTCTTTTTATTCTTATTATATCTTTCAACACCAAAACCAGTCATTAAAAAAAAGATAATCCATAATGGAAATCTTAAGAAAGAATTAAGAAACTCTATATCATTAAAAATTTGTGAATAAATGTCATACCCAAGCAATCCAAGAGAGCCAAAATATAATATTGACGGAAGGTATTTAACTGAATATATAAATTCTTCTAATTTTTTCATTAAGTTTAATTTATATTCTTATTTCCTTTCATTAATTCTGATGCAAGCAAAGGTTTAATTTCATCAATTAGCATAATACCAGTATACCTGAAAGAATCTTTAATGTGAACTTGTTTCCAGTCTAATGGATAGTTTTTAGGATCAACTTCTGTTAGTGCATTCATTAACCATCTTTGTTTTGATTCATCATAAACTAAATTATAAATAAATGCCATTTTATAACTTGGTTTTCTATCTTCAGAACAAAGAAAAACATCTAATAAAGCAATATTAACAGAACTTTTAGTCAATGGTAGATATGATAGTTTAGCTAATTTTAGTTCATTAAACTCACTTGGACTACAAATAAACGAATATGTATTATTTCTAATATCATTATAAACACCTGTTATTTCAGAAATAGATTTAAGAGTCAATGTTGGGTTTCCAATTATCATCGAAAAATTTTCATTAAAAAGTTCACTCATATTATCATCATTTAATTCATTGTTATTAAGTGTTTTTATGTATTGGTAAAATGTATCAAAAGCTCCCGAATATGTATTCTCAGTTAGTGGGTGTTTTTTTATTTCTGATCTAGTTTTTTTTGAACAAGATATAATTATTGATAAAATAAAAAGTAAAAAAATTCTTTGTTTCATATAAGTGTTATAATTAGGATTTCATATCTAAATATAATAATTATTTAAACCTTATTAACCTACTTTAGAGGATTAGAAGTTGCAGAATTAAAAGAAGAAGATATGC
>Ga0213865_10000865_pt1 | contig 20031 bp, 11 predicted proteins | sample PICome_6_FD_160100 | JGI IMG/M metagenome (GOLD analysis project Ga0213865, IMG submission 160100) | Coastal seawater microbial communities near Pivers Island, North Carolina, United States - PICO282 | ecosystem: Environmental > Aquatic > Marine > Coastal | place: USA: North Carolina...
ACAGCGTCAAAGGCAAAGGCCTGAAAGTCCTGACGCGCAACAGCCATGGACGAGACAGGCTCCCAAGTATCCGGGCCGAAACTATCAAAGCCAATGGTTCCCATCTCCACAGTGGCGAGCGCTTGGTCTCCATCGCTTCCTCCAATGGCGAGGCAGCGCCCCATATCGTCATCCGTGGGCATCACCAATGACACCATTTCATGGGCCTCTCGGTATTCCACCATACCCGCACAGGACCAGACATCAAAGGGAACTTCCTGTGCTTCAGCGCAAATTGAGCCCGAGAAGAGAAGGGCCAACACTGCCTTGCGGATCAAATGCTTCATTCATCCAATTTGCTCCAAATAACAAAAACAACCAATGTCGCGCCCCTGAAGCCTCAAGGGGACACGGCCTGTTGGCCGCTCGGCCCTCCTGTTGGACAGCATGATTGACCTTGAATACACTTGGTCTTATTCTGAAGTCACGGTTGATTTTTCCACCAACGAGAGAGTCCGGGCGCTGGCGATTCTCCCAACGTCATCATTACCAACGGTTTCGCGTCATTACGTGTACATCGTACACGACTGATGATCAGATATTTACGAAACAAGAGGCCCTATCATTGTCTATTCATCCCATCAGATGCCGAACGCTGTCATCATCGGAACGGGCTCCTATGCGCCCGACCACATCGTCCCCAATGCTTACTTCGACCGGGTAGGTTCTAACGACGCCTGGATCCAAGAGCGACTGGGCATCAAGGAACGCCGCATTGCCCAAGGCGAAACCACCAGTGACCTCGCTACAGAAGCCGCAAAGCGGGCCTTGGAAATGGCGGGCATGAAAGCTGATGAGCTCGACCTCATCGTCTTGGCCACCGCCACCCCTGACCGCCCCGCCCCTGCCTCTGCCTGCATGGTGCAAGAGAAATTGGGCGCCACCAATGCGGCAGGGTTTGACATCGCTGCTGTGTGTTCAGGTGCACTCTTCGCCGTGACCACTGCTTGCCAATACATCGCATCGGGATTGTACCGCAATGTGATGGTCATCGGGGCCGACACCTTTTCGAACATCATCGACTGGGACCGCCGCGATTCTGTGTTTTTCGGCGACGGAGCTGGAGCTCTGCTCCTCACTGCTACCGAAGAAGACCGTGGATTCATCGGGTTCGACCTCAACACAGACGGTTCAGGGAGAGACGGGTTTACCGTACCCGCCGGCGGATCTGAACGACCTGCCAGTGAGGAAACGCTGGCACAAGGCCTCCATTGCTTCCAAATGGACGGCCCTGCCGTCTACAACACCGCCATCAAAGCAGTGCCCGAATCCATCGGGAAACTGCTCGCGAAGACGGGGGTCAGCATCGACGATATCGCCTGCATGCTGCCGCACCAGCCGAGCATCAAAATCCTCGAGGAAGTGGCCAGAAGGGTGAACCTTCCTTGGGACAAGGTCCGGACCAACATGGACCGCTATGCCAATACCTCAGGCGGCACCATTCCCATCGTCCTCGACGAGACCTGGCGCACCGAACAATTCCAACCTGGAGATCACCTCCTCTTCGCCGCTGTAGGTGCGGGGTGGACATGGGGCACGGCCCTGTACAAGTATTGAACATGCTACACAACAAGCGTTTCCTGATCACCGGTATTTCCGACGCCGGTTCCCTTGCCCTCCATGCGGCCAAAGCCATCGTAGAACAAGGCGGCGAAGTGGTGTGTGCCGGTCTCGGCGTCACCCCCCACCATGATGGACTTTCGGAAAAAGCGCGCGCCTACCTCAGCACCAATGAGCAGGCCTTTCGTGACACCATCAAGGCCGAACTGGGTGAAGACACGCCCATTTACATCCTCGATGCCACCCAAGAGGCCAGCATGGCGGACTTGGCCGAAGCTTTGAAAGCGGCGGGCACACCGCTCGATGGGTTTCTTCACTCCATCGCCATGGACCGCACGATCCGCAACAAGCAGGTCAAACCCTTGATGGAAGTATCGCGTGAAGAATTCTGCGATACGCTGGGTATTTCCGCCTTTTCACTGGTTCGGATCACCCACCACCTCCTCAAGGCCGGCGTCCTCCTCGACGGGAGTTCCATCTGCTCCCTCAGCTACATCGCTGCCGAGAAGGTGACCTTCCACCCCTACCGCAACATGAGCGTGGCCAAAGCCGCCTTGGAGCGCATCACCATAGAATTGGCCGACGAGCTCGGACGCAGCCGCGGCATCAGGGTCAACGCCTTGCGGTTCTCCCCCTATCTCGGCAGCAAAGCAGGCAGTGCCACCCTCGAACCGGCTGACGTCGAAAAAGCCGCTTCCATGAGTCCTTTGGGCAATGCGCTGCCCCGCGACCTCGCATTGGAAATCGCACACCTGTTCCAACCCGGACTCCGCATCACCGGAGAAATTCGCCACGTAGATGGCGGCTATCATGTGATAGGCTGAAGTCCTGGGTCCTTACCGCAAAGGCTGACGGAAATGGAAAGGCCATTCAAATCGAGTGGCTCATCGCGGATTAAGCCCCGCCCCGCCGTTTCTTTACGGACATGCGGTGCATCAGATGCTTTGCGGTCCTGACCGCCCTTCATATCACGGCTCCTATTGCCAACGCCCAATCCTTTGTGGACCGCGTTGACCCGCCATTTTGGTGGGTGGACATGCCTGTTTCAACCGTGCAAATCATGGTGAGCGGCGACCACCTCATCGATTATGACGTAGAAGTGCGTTACCCCGGAGTGGAGGTCCAAAAAGTCGTCGCTGGAGACAGCCCCAATTACCGTTTCATCTACCTCGATGTCACAGAGGCCGCCCGACCTGGGACAATTGAACTCCAGTGGATCAGCTCCAAAACCGGAAGCCAACCAGCAGGCGTCACACCCTTTGAACTTCGAGACAAAGCAGCCCGAGAAGTTCAAGGGTACAGCGGGTCCGATGCCATTTGCCTCATCACACCGGACCGGTTTGCCAACGGCGACCCCACCAATGACGCCATTGAAGGCCTGAAAGAAGCGCCCAACCGGGAAGACGACCATGGACGGCACGGCGGCGACCTTGCGGGAATCGCCCGTCACCTCGACTACCTCGACGAAATGGGGTTCACCGCCATTTGGTTGAATCCCTTGCTCGAAAACGACCAACCCCAATGGTCATACCACGGGTATGCCACCACCAACTACTACCGCGTAGACCCGCGTTTCGGCTCCAACGAGGAATACCGGGAACTGGCAGTGACCGCCCAGGGAAAAGGCATCAAGCTCATCATGGACATGATCATGAACCACTGCGGTTCAGAGCATCCCTGGATGGACGACCTACCCACCAGCGACTGGGTCAACAACGGCGGGGAATTCAGCCCAACCACCCACAGAAGGACCACTTTGCGCGACCCCTACGCGACGGATGCTGACCGCAAGGCCTTCTCCGACGGGTGGTTCGTGAAGGAAATGCCCGATTTGAACCAGCGCCAGCCCTTGCTGGCTGATTACCTGATACAAAACACCCTTTGGTGGGTCGAATTCCTCGGGCTCAGCGGAATTCGGATGGACACTTACCCCTACTCGGATCCGGGATTCATGACGCAATGGACTTGCGCCGTGCGTGAAGCCTATCCCCACCTCAATATTTGCGGCGAAGAGTGGAGCCTCAACCCGGCCATTCTCGCGTATTGGCAAACAGGGAAAACCAATCCTGACGGCTACACCTCCTGCCTGCCAGGGCTTCTGGACTTTCCGCTCCACCATGCCTTCATGCAGTGCATGAACGAGGAAGAAACCTGGCATTCCGATTGGGTCCGGCTCTATGAAATGCTGGGCAACGACTTCCTCTACCCCGACCCCTTCAACCACATTGTTTTTCCAGACAACCACGACATGAGCCGGGTCCACACCCAACTCGGCAATGAGGCTTGGAAGACGCGGCTCGCCATGGTCTTTTTTGCCACCACACGCGGCATTCCACAGTTCTATTACGGCACGGAAATCCTCATGTCCAACACCGGAGACGACAGCCACGGCAACATCCGCAGCGACTTTCCCGGTGGCTGGCTTGGCGATGAAATCAATGGATTTACAGGCCAAGACCTCAGCCCAGAAGCCGCTGATTTCCAAGCCTTCACCCGGCAACTGCTCAACTGGCGCCAGACCTCAGGTGCCGTGCACAATGGCCGACTGATTCACTTCGCACCTGAAGGATCGACATATGTCTATTTCCGGCAGAATGACAGCGGGACCGTCATGGTCATACTGAACAAATCTGAAGCCAAAACGACCCTCGATCTGGGCCGCTTTGATGAGGTATTGACGCGACGCCGTGCATTCAAAGAAGTCCTTGGTGACACCGCTCCAGAAGTCATCCAAGATCAACTTACAATTCCAGGGAATACGGCTTGGATTTTGGAGGTGCATTAAAGGCCCCGCCCCCCACCACCGGGCCCATGGCATGTGGACATCGGCCCGAAATGAACTTGGCTTCATGTCACATGTTACATGCTTAAGGTGTAATACCCTTAAGTCATGAAGAAGATCTTGAAGCGAAGCTCAATCCTGTTGTCATTGGCAATGGGCGTATTACAGGTACAATCCCAATGTGAAGCCGACCACACCATCGTGATGGCCGACTACTACTTCGCTCCGGCGGAGCTCACCATCCTGCCAGGTGAAACCGTAGCCTTCGTCAACGTACAAGGCACGCACGACGTCGACGGGATCACCAACACGCTCACCGGCGAGCCGTGGAACAACCCAGCCGAGTTCTACCTCGAGCAAACCGAGGGAACGGAGGAAGGCACCTGCATGGGCGTCGTGACCTTCGACATCCCCGGGGTCTACAACTTCGACTCGAGCATCGGCTTCCAGGCCCAACTCGGGATGGTCGGCTCCATCACCGTCGACGCTTTTACGCTCTTGGATCTGATGCTGAGCTGGAATGGCAACGACACCGCCCCTGGAGCATGGCAGTCGACATACTGCATGCAGTTTGTCTGCACTTCCTGCGCCGCAGCCCTCGGCGGCATTGGCGAATACACCGTCTTCCTTCCCAATGACAATGCGGTGGACGCCTTGGGTGACCTGATGAATTTGAACCAATTCGACATGCTCGCCATCCCCGATTTCCAGGACATCCTAGAGTACCACATCGTGGAAGGCGTCTATCTGGCCGAAGACCTAGAACCGGGCATGGTGTTGCCCACGTTGAATGGTGAAGGTGCACTGGTGGGCGAGAATGCGGGCGGGTTGACCATCGACGGGGTCAACATCGTCGAGACCAACTACACGGCGGACAATGGGGTCATCCACATCATCGACTACGGCATGGCCCCTTCCACCTCCCCGGAAGCGACCGTTTACCAAATCGTGGTGGACAGTCCAGACCATTCCCTGTTCGAGCAAGAGATCAACGCCAATCTGCTCAACGACGACCTCATCGGCCAACCCGTCATCAACAACAACGAATACGCACCCGGTCACTTCACGGTCTTTGCCCCCACCGACGACGCCATCTTCGCTTTTGCGGAGGAGAACGGATTCGACGACGTGGACGACCTCTTCGACTCCCCTTACTGGGACGAGATCCTGCGCCGGCACATCGTGGAGACGCCACTGACCAGCGACCAACTCAGCAACAACGGCCTGCTTGTCAGTTATGGAGGTGAAAACATCTTCACCTTCGTCAATGACGAAGGCATTTTTGTAGAAAACGCCCAGGTCACCGCACCCGATCTGCTCGCCTACAACGGTGTTGTTCACGTCATCAACGAGGTCATCGACTTCGAGTTCCCCAATCCTGTGGGCACTTGTGGCACCTGGACCTTGAATATGTATGCACCCGAAGGCGACGGCTGGAGTGGCGTGATGCAAGTGTTGGTCGACAATGTGCTCGTAGGCGAGCCCACCGTCCTGGACGGGTTCTCCAACAGCTTCGCCTTTGCCGTCAATGAGGGGTCTGTGGTCGACATGAATTACATCTCGCAGTTCAACGGCTGGCCCGGCAACTTCGAAGTTGTGGACGCCGAGGGCACCGTGCTGTTTGACTCGGATGCACCGGCCAACTCCAGCAATCAGTATGGCTCGGCAGCGGGTGTTTACGGACTGAAAGCCTGTGGAGTCGAGCCCGAATGCAGCCGGCTCAAGGTCACCCTCCTGTCCGATTTCAGTGGGTGGGACCTCGCCAGCCTATTTGTGTATGACGGCCCTGTGTTGGCCGACGTCATTGGAGGCTATTGGTTCAATGGAAACAGGCTCATCGGCTATGTGGACATCCAAAACGGAGACGACGTCGACTTTCAAGTCAGCGGTGGCTTCTACCCTGTGGACTACAGCTACCGGGTCGAAGATGAGGAAGGCAATGTTCTCGTCGACCAGGTCGATCAGTTCGAGCCTGCCGAAGACGTGCTCGGTGTGGTGGTCTGCAACTTGTCAGACATCACCGAGACCGACGAGCAACCCCGTTTCCAGCTCGTCCCGAACCCCGCAGAAGGCCCCGTGTTTCTGTCCGGTCTTCGAAGCGATGCACAGTGGACCTTGACCATTCGCACCCTGCTCGGGCAAACGGTCGAAGTCAAGCAGGGACAAGGGCCACAACCCATTGACCTCAGCGCCCTTTCCCCCGGCACCTATCTGGGCAGCATCATCACGGAATACGGCGAGGGCCAGACACTTCGAATAGTCCTTCGATGACGCTGGCTTTCTTGGCCCAACTTGCTTGACCCATCTCACTGAGCAGCACCTGCTCAATCGGGTCTCAAGAAGTCGGTGATTTCGTTGACGATTCTCGTCTTGAGCAACACCAACTCATTGAATTCCGGATCAAAAATGCCCATGGCTTTCTCATTTCTCACCAAGATGGGATAGTCCGTGCGCTGCTCCCTCATGTAGGTGTCACCAGAGACCTCGTAAAGCGGCAAGCAAAATTTGTCCTTCCCTTTCTCGTCGATGAAATCGAGTTCCGTCGACCTCAAATGAGTCAGTTGCACTGGGATGCTTCTCCCGGAGAAGGTGTAGCACTCGTTAGCATTTTCCTGGGTGGTCCGACGCTGAAAGTGGTCCGGCATTCCACTTTCGCACAAGGCCTCTTCCGTCCGAACCAGCAGGGGAACCTGGCGTGACTCTACATCTATCGGCACATGCGTGGAAATCGTGATGTAGCGCATCATCCATTCGTTCCACTCCGATTGATCCAGGAGGTCGAACCGCACTTTGTCAAAGTTGACGCCTTGATCCGTGATCCAGTTTGGCGACGTGAACATCAGGAGGACCTTTCTTCTGACCACTTGAAACGCCTCAAGATCCACTTCCTTCACTTTGAACACCACCAGCCTTGTAGAAGCCGCATCACTCATGTTTTTGCCATTCCAATCCATGACTTTCAGATTGAAAGCATCCATTGAAGGGTGGTTGGCGAGCAGATAGCGCGTCCCCTCGACCTCCAATTGTTCCTGAATGATCTCGGTGGTCACCAGAATGGTCGCTGCCACTGCAAACGCACCAACAGCAGCAGCCTCTGCAGCAGTTTGAGCCTGCCCCTTTCCAAGAGGCAGCAGCACCGCCAAAAGCAGCATGAATCGAATCTTCATGGATGCAAGCTAAATGGCGGCCTGCAAAAACTGCAATTGATCCAAGGTGTACCTTGGACGCCCTCCATTCATGCGCATGAAAAAAACAGGAATCGCATTGGGACTGTTGCTGGTTTTGCTCTTCAGCTATGCCGTCTTCTTCGTCCAGTCCCACAAGCCTGATTACGACTTTCACATCCAATCGGATGCGGTGAGCGCACCGGTGGAGGTGGTCTTTGATGACATGGCTGTGCCTCACATCTATGCGGAGACCGAAAGCGACGCCATGTATAGCCTCGGCTACGTCCACGCCTCGGAGCGCCTCTGGCAGATGGACCTGCTGCGCCGCGCCGGCGGCGGTGAGCTGTCCGCCCTACTGGGAGAGGACATGATCTCCAATGACCGGTACCTGCGCACCCTGGGCATGCGCAAGGCGGCCGACCGTGTCACAGAGGAATTCCTCGCCAACGGTCCGGTCCGCATTCAAGAGGCGATGGCCGCCTACATCGCGGGGATCAATCGGTTCATCGAAGAAGGCCAGACTCCCCTCGAATACGAACTGCTTGGACAGAACCCCGAGCCCTTCAACACGCACGACGTCTACTGCGCCACGGGCTTCATGTCGTACTCGTTTGCCATCCACTTGAAGTTTGAGCCCATCCTCGACTGGATGAAATGGAACCTGGACCCCAAGTACTTCAACGACCTGGCGACAGGCGTAGAGGGGTTCACTACCATTCCCGTCACCGGTTCGCCCGCTGATGCGCAGTGGGATTCGTTGATGACCCTAATTCCGATAACAGCGTCCGAGGCAGCACAGCCTTCAAACGCCAGCGAATCCGACATCTCGGGCCTGGCCACGAGGGTCCATGAATTGGACGCCCTTCGTCCTGTTCCGCAGTGGCTTGGGTCCAATGGTTGGGTCATCGGAAAGGACAAGACCGCTTCCGGTAAGGTCCTCTTTTGCAACGATGCCCACATGGCCTACGCCCAGCCTTCGGTCTGGTACGAGGCCCACATCGTCTGCCCGGAAATCGAATACTATGGCAACCACCTCGCCGGCCTCCCCTTTCCAGCGATGGGCCACACGCGCCAACATGCCTGGGGCATCACCATGTTCGAAAACGACGACATCGACCTCTACCGCGAAACCATCGACGGCGACCAATACCTTCATGGTGGCGAATGGCGCGACATCGACATCCGAACAGAGACCATCGAGGTGGCAGGTGGCGACCCGGTGACCTTTGACGTCCGAAGCACCCATCATGGACCTTTGATCGAAGACTCTTTGTCCATGTGGTGGGCCTTCACCCAATACCCGGAGAACCGCATCCACGAGGCCTTCTTCGGGTTCTCCCGCGCTACAGGAATGGACGACTTCGAAGCGGCAGCGTCCATCATGCACGCCCCCGGCATCAACCTGATGTACGGCGACTCAACCGGCAACATCGCGTGGTGGGCCTGCGCCAAAATGCCTGTCCGACCTGAGGGACTCAACACCAAGGTCACCCTCGACGGCACCGACCCTGCCAACGACTACACCGGGTGGATTCCATTCCGATTCAATCCCAAATCGGTCAACCCCGAATCGGGATACGTGTACTCGGCCAACAACGCGCCCGATAGCGTGGCCGGACAGCATTACCCAGGTCACTACTACTCTGGCAATACCCGAGGAATCGGCATTGTGGACGCACTCTCCAGCAAAGACGACTGGACGCTCGCTGAAGCGCAGGCATTGCAGCTCGACCACCATTCGCCCGTCTACCGGAAGAACTGCGCGATGATGCTGGACCACATCGCCGCCGGCACCCTCGACGAGGACGTTGAAGCCGCCGTGACGTACCTGCGCAATTGGGACGGTGCTCATCTCGGCGGTGACATCGCCCCCACCCTCTACTACCGCTGGATGTACCGGGCGATTGAAGGCGCCATGTACGACGAGTTCGAGCAGGCCGCCGGCGCGGAGACCGCTCCGAATAAGTTCGAGAGTTGGCACCGGACCATCATCAGCGAAAACACCTTCCCCCAGCTCTTGGCCAACGCGAACTCGCCCTGGTGGGACGACGTCCGCACGGACCTCAAGGAGGGGCCTGCTCTCGTGCTGGGCATCGCCCTGCTCAAGGCCCACGAGGACCTCGAAACCGCTCTGGGACCCAACGTCGAAACGTGGCGCTACGACCGACTCCACACCGCCACCCATCAGCATGCCATGACCGATGTGCCCGTGCTGGGGGACTGGCTCAACGTGGGGCCGTTCGGGTTGCCAGCCGCGAAGGACGCCTTGTGCAAATACGAGTTTAAACTGAAGAAAGCAGTCGATTACACCATCTTCTCCGGCCCATCCAAGCGGATCGGCATCGACTTCGCCGATGTCGACGGCGCCGAGAGCATCCTCCCCACAGGCCAATCCGGCAACCCCTTCAGCGCCTTCTACGACAACCAAGCCCCACTGTACCATGCGGGCGAATTCCGGAAGATGCGGATGGACCGGACCGACATTCAGACCCACACCACCGCTGTGGCCTCCATCCGTCCACAAACAGACCGCTGACGCTCACAACACCAGCGTCATCCCGTTTCCTCGAGGCAATAAATTCGTGACATTCCACCATGATGCGCACCTCCTTCACCGCTCTGCTACTCGCCCTCGTCTTCTCGAGCTCGTTCTACGCTCAAGAAGCTGGAAGCTCAGAGGGCTTCATCGAATCGAACTGGGGACTCGCCAACATCGTGGGCTTTGGCATCTCTGACAACGACGCCGTCTTTCCAGGAACCTCTATTTTGGCTGGAGGGCGACACTTCATCTCCCGCTCCGGCTTTCTGGAGGTGGAGGGTGGACTGGCCTTCCCCTCGGTTCTGACCGCCAAGATGGGCGGTGGCAAAAAGTGGGACTCCGGATGGAGCCTGTCCACCGGAATTCGGGTGTTTCCCCTCCACGGGTACCTGCAGACCGGCGTACCGACGGCACGGTGCAACCGGGACCTCAGTGAGCGGAAACAGCGCAGGCTGGCCCGTCAGGGCAAGACGCCCGCAGACCTGAAGTGCTCCGAGTGGGTGTTCTCCTTCGAAATCTCCATGCTCGGGCTACAAGCCCTCTTTCCCGAAATACGTAGAGGGCTCACCCACTTTGAGTACCAAGAACGCTGGAAGCGGGCCTCATTTGAATCCTACGGCTTGATCACGGTTGGGCACCGCTGGTTGTTCTGATCAGGCGGTGTCCTTGGCGAACGCCATCGCCGCCTCTGCCCAGATCTGGAAGTGGTCTGAATGGGCCATCGGAGCCTGAAGCCAATCCTTCATGGGACGGCCTTTTCCCGAAGGGTCAAACCCGTTGAGGTCCTCATGGCCAACCAACCATTTGGTCATGGCCTCCCTGCCCAGCTTGAAGACGAGGTCGCCGTCGAAGTCGACCAAAAACGCCTTGCCCACCACCTTCAAGCAACGGTGACCAAACAACTTGCCCTGCGTCACATCGCCCCCGAGCAGCGATTCGGCCAACACATCAAAAGCGCCTGCGACGTCGTTCATGACCGACAAAAATGGGACAGGCAGGGGAAATGAATGGCCCCTTTTCAGCCCCCTTGAAATCTGCTCTCCTCAACTGATAATCAGCACCTGATTTTTCCACTTTCATACCGAAATCAGCATTGTAATGTCGTGGTATGTGTACATTGTACACCTACTTCGGGACACGGGGCCAAAAGCCGCTGTCCTGAGCAAGCCGAAACGAATCCAACTGTTTGCAAATCAACAACATGAACACCAAGCCCATTCATCCTTCCCTGTGGGGGAGGATTTTGCTCATGGTTACCCTTGCCATGGGCTTTTCGTCCATTATGGGACAAACCATCACCTTGACAGGAACGGTCCTCGACGGAGAATCAGGTGACCCCCTCATCGGCGCTACCGTCATCGAGAACGGCGGCACCAACGGAGTCAGCACCAATCTTGACGGATCTTACTCGATCAAGGTGGCCAGCGTGCCTGCTTCGCTGAAGTTTAGCTTCATCGGTTACGAGACCGTGACCCGAACTGTAGAAAATGCAGCCCCCATTGTGGTCAACCTCAACGTGGATGCCGAAATGGTCGGTGAAGTTTTGGTGGTGGGTTACGGTCGCCAAAAGAAGAAGGTGTCTACGGGCTCCATCTCCAAGGTGACCGCCAAAGACATCGAGGGCATTGCCGTGCCCGATGTGACCTCCAGCCTCGAAGGGTTGACTTCTGGCTTGATCGTCAACGAGTCGAGTGGACAGCCCGGCTCCGGAAAGAGCATCCTCATCCGCGGCATCAGCACCAACGGTGACAACTCTCCGCTCTACGTGGTCGACGGACTGCAGGTCGGCAACATCGACAACATCAACCCCAGCGACGTCGAGTCTGTTGACGTCCTGAAGGACGCCGCGTCCAGCGCCATTTATGGTGCCCGAGCGGCCAACGGCGTGGTCATCATCACCACCAAGAGTGGCAGCAAAGACGGCGGGAGCATCACCTACTCCAACAGCTACCTCAATTCCAATCCTTGGAAACTCCCCGAGATGCTCGGCGCCGAGGATTACGTGGTGCTCATGCGCGAAAAGTTTGCCAACAGCAACCAGACATCCGCATTGGACGTTCTCGGATTTCCTGATTTCGGCGACCCCTTGACCAGCAACACAAACTGGATGGAGGCCATCTTCAACTCTGCCCAAGTCGTCAACCACCGCATCACCGCATCGGGCAAGAACTCCTACATGTCGATGGATTACTGGGATCAAAACGGTGTCATCGGTGGCGAAAAATCCAACTACACCCGTTACGCCCTGCGTTACAACTCCACCAAGAAGATTCAGGACTTCCTGACCATCGGCCAGAACTTCTACCTGAACCGTACGCAGAACAACAACATCGGAACCAACAGCGCCTTCGGTGGTGTCCAGTCCGATGCCTTTGCCTACGACCCCCTCACCCCCATCTATGACGATGAGGGCCAGTTCGGTTTTGCCCAGTCACCTTGGGTGCAGAAGGAGTACATCAACCCACTCAGCCGACTGTACCTCGCCGGTGGCGACAACAAGTCCGACCAAATGCTCGGCAACGTCTTCATGGAAGCGCAGCCCATCAAAGGCCTGCGCCTCAAGACCGACGTCGGCTTCGACCTCAATTGGTATGACTACCGATACTTCACACCGCGCTACGAATTCCACCCTGCTGCACAGAACCTGACCAATGATGTGGGACAGGGTTCAGGCAACTTCCAGGGCATTCAGTGGGAGAACACCGCGAACTACACCACCAACATCGAAGAGAAGCACAACTTCGATTTCTTGGTGGGTACCTCCTACCGGGCCAATGAATTCCGTCAAGTGGGTGGTTCAACCTCCAACATCCCTGAAGACGCCGAATTCAACCCCAACTTCCACTACATCGATGCGGGCCAAGACACCCTCGACCTCGCCTTTGGTGGCGCTTCAGTGGACTACGCCTTGATCAGCTCATTCTCGCGTTTGCTGTACAACTTCGACGAGAAGTACCTCTTCTCTGCGACCATCCGTCGGGACGGCTCGTCCAATTTCGGCGAGAACAACCGTTACGGCGTGTTTCCTTCAGCCTCTGTGGGCTGGGTCGCCTCCAAGGAGGACTTCTTGAAGGATTCGGACAAGATCAGTTTCATGAAGGTCCGCGCCTCGTGGGGTGTCAACGGTTCAGACCGCATCTCCCCACTGAGCTATGTGGCGCGCATTCAGAATGCTTTCACCTACTCCTTTGGCAGCGAAGAGCAAGTGCTCAACACCGGAACAGCGCTCGCTGCTCCACCCAACCCCAACGTCAAGTGGGAAGAGAGCGAACAGCTCGACCTCGGTATCGAAATCGGATTGTTTGACAACAAGCTGAACATCGAGGCCGACGTCTACAGCAAGCGCACGAAAGACTTGCTGATGACCCAACAGATCCCGGGCTATGTCGGTGCGACCAACAACCCCACCTCCAACCTCGGCGAGATCCTCAACCGCGGTGTAGAGCTCGGCATCGGCTACCGCATGAGCAAAGGCGACTGGAACCTGAACACGCAATTGAACTACACCCATTTCAAGAACGAAGTCATCAGCGTCGCTGGAGAAACCGGCTACTTGAACGGATGGGGATGGCCCGTGCGCAATACCGCCATCACCCGGATGACCGAAGGCTACGCCGTAGGACACTTCGTGGGATATGAAGCGGCCGGCATCTTCCAAACCGAAGCCGACATCTTCAGCCACATCAACCAAGAAGGCGATGTACTCCAGCCCAATGCACAGCCTGGAGATATCCGCTTCCTTGATTCCAATGGCGACGGCGTCATCAACTCAGACGACATCACCGATATCGGCAACCCTTGGCCCAAGCACATCATCGGTTTGTCAGCCAACGTGACGTACCGGGACTTTTACTTGAATGCCATCTTCAATGCCCAGATTGGCCACGACATCTACAGGACCTATGAGCGTTCCGACGTGACCTTCTCCAACATGCAGACGTTCTGGCTCGACCGCTGGACCCCCGAGGCGCCGAGCGAAGAGCTCCCAAGGCTCACCTCTACCGACCCCAACAACAACCAACGCCCCTCCAGCTTCTATGTCGAGAAGGGCAACTTCTTGCGCTTGCGCAACCTGCAGATCGGCTGGTCCCTGCCTCAAGAGTGGGCACACCGCGCCAAGATGAAGGAAGTCAAGGTCTACTTGACCGGAAACAACCTGTTCACCGTGACGAACTACCGTGGATTCGACCCCGACATCGGCACAAGTGGATGGATCCTGGACACTGGAATCGACAAAGGATTCTACCCCAACAATCGCTCCTTTGGAGCAGGCCTCAACGTCACATTCTAATAGCGCATTACGATGAAGAAGATCTATCGCAACCTCACTGTCATCGCGGGCTTCACCCTCGTCTTGGCAGCATGCAGCAAAGACCGCTTGGTCGTGGAACCGGTCAACGAGTTCCTGTCCAGCAACTACTACCAAACCGAAGACCAAGTGGCGGCCGCCCTGATTGGGGTGTACGACCCCATCGGATGGTCCATGGCCTACGGTCAGTGGATCTCCCCGACCATGATGGGCGAGATCCGTTCGGACAATGCCAACGCCGGTGGTGACCCCTCCAACAACGACCAGCCCGGCTGGCAGGAGTTGGACGATTTCACCAACACCAACTCAAACGTGGTGCTCCACCCTATCTACCGCAAAGGCTATATCGGCATCAGCCGGGCCAACGCACTGCTCGACCTCACCGAGATCGAGTCCGATGTGGTGAGTGAATTCAAGGCCCAAGCGCAATGGCTCAGGGCGTATTACCACTTCGAGCTCTTCCGCCATTTCGGTCCCATTCCTGTGGTCAACACCAGCTTGACACCGGACCAAATGGACCTCGAGCGCAGCACGCTTTCAGAGGTAATGCAGCAGATTGTCACGGATTGCACTGAAGCCCTGCCCTACTTACCCCTAGTAGCCCCCAGTGGACAAGAGGGACGCGTCACCAAAGGAGCCGCATATGCACTCATGGGCAAGGCCTATTTGTACTGGGCGGACCTCAAGGGCGACGACCCCGCCTTGTTCCAATCCGCAGCGGACGCTTTCCAGTCCATCGTGGACCTCGGCGCCTACCAACTGCAGGACGACATGCAAGAGCTGTTCGTCTTCGACAACCGGAACACACCTGAGTCTGTTTTTGAAATCCAACACAACCCACTCTGGTCAAGTGACTGGGGATGGTTTGAAGGTGTGGACGGCAACGGCATGATCCAACTGTGTGGTGTACGCGGCTTGTGCGCCGAGCACCCCGACTATGAGGCGGGCTGGGGCTTCATGTCCGTCACAGAGGGTTTGTACAACCATTTCCTCGATGACGACACCTACCGCCGCGATGTCGCCATCCTGTCCGAAGAAGAGTTGGCACAGCAGTTGGCAGACGCCGGCGTAAGCTGTGACCCCATCATCGACATGACCCAAAACAACCCTGTGGACTACACAGGCTACTGGCAGGAGAAGTACCCCAATCTCAAGGCCTACGCTGGCACCAATGTCAATGGCGGCAACGAGCACCTGACCAAGGCACAGAACACCCACGTGTTCCGTTATGCAGACGTCCTGCTGATGTTGGCCGAGGCATTGCACCGCGGTGCTGGAGACGACGGTACTGCCATGATGTACATCGATATGGTCCGCGAGCGTGCAGCAGGCCCTGGTGACAACACCGGCAACTTCCGCACCGCAGCAGATGTAATGGCCGAAGAAGGTTGGAGCCTCCAAGACCTCATTTGGTATGAGCGTCGGGCCGAATTGGCTTGCGAAGGTGACCGTTGGTTCGACCTTGTCCGCTCTGGGCGCGCGGATGCCTCTTTGTTTGAAGGCGACGGCGACAAAGCCGCCAACTTTGATTCAGACGACCTGTGGTTGCCCCTCGCCTTGGAGGAGACGCAGATTGCGACGGGCTTGACCACCTATCCTGACCCTTCGTTGTTCAACTGAGTACAACAGACATTTTCATATACCCCTTACTAACCCTCATAATTCAATCAAACCATGAACAAAACGATTCAAGGACTGGGCCTTTTCCTTTTGGTCAGTCTCGTCATCGTCAGCTGCAAAAAGGATCCTGTTCCTGAGCCTGCCGCTGTCATCGCCAGCTTCCAGTACGAAGTGAGTGAAACCAACTGGGCTGAAGTCACCTTCACCAATTACTCTGTCAATGCGACGTCGCACGCTTGGGATTTCGGCGATGGCAACACCAGCACCGAAACCAACCCCGTGCACACCTTTGCTGCCGGCGGTCAGTACGAAGTGACGTTGACAGCCACAGGCCTGGACGGTTCAGCCTCCAAGTCTGAGACGATCATCATCACAGACCCCAATACCGCGAGTCTTTACCTCTCAGGTGTAGAGAGCAAGACTTGGTACCTGGACCGTGAAGAAGTGGCACTCGGCATCGGACCTGCCATCGGCGACAACAGCTGGTGGTCATTTGGTGGGGTCACTCCTCTGGGCGATCGTCCGTGCATCTTGGATGACAGCTATACCTTCAATGCTGACGGCACTTGGGAGAAGAACACAAACGGCACGCTCTTCGTAGACGCTGATGCCAACGGTGGTTGGCTCGGCATCGATGAAAACTGCATGGACGAATCAGAGCCAGGCGTATTCACCGGACCCAACGGAGAAGATCTGAGTGCATTTGCCGACGGAGGTGCGTACACTTTTGACTTCAACACCAATACCAACACCATCACCATTGACGGCTTTGGCGCCTACATCGGATTGTGCAACAAGACCGAAAATGGCGACAGCTACATTCCTGCTGGCACCAAGATGTACACCATCATCAGCATGGAAGAAGGCGACATCGCCGATCGCATGGGCCTCGCCCTCGTTCGCGCAGATGGAAGCGCTTGGAACTTCTACTTGGTGCACTACCACGACGAAGCCAACCTGCCCCCCATCCCTTCCAGCGTGCCTACCGCCAGCTTCTCAGCGATCACGGACGGCTACACGGTGAGCTTCACCAACTCCTCCTCCAACGCCACTTCCTACAGCTGGGACTTCGGCGATGGCGCGATGAGCACGGAGACGAACCCAAGCCACACGTATGCTGCAGAGGGCAACTACACGGTGACTTTGACGGCCAGTGATGACGCCGGCAACAGCAGCGACTTCTCGCTCGAGGTACCCATCAGTGCCGCCGTATTTACGGCCAGCGTCCTTTCGGATGCCGACGGCAAGGCTTGGAGCCTTGATGGTGAAGCCAGCTACATTGTCGGACCATGCCAAGGTTGTGGTGATTGGTGGGGCGGACTGAACGCCGATGGGGTCATCGAGCGTGCCTGCCAGTTGGACGACCAATGGGTGTTCTACAATGACGGAACCATGGAGTACACCACAGAAGGAATCGTCTGGTCTGAAAACTACATGGCTGGCAGCGGCGAATGCATCGATGAGACCCTGATTCCAGTGCCTTTTGATGTCTTCGGAGCCGGTACACACAGTTTCACGGCGACGGACACCGAGATCACGGTGAATGGCCTCGGCGCCTTCATTGGCTTCAACAAAGCCTACAATGGTGGTGAGTTGCCCAACGACGCCACCGGAACCCCTGTAAGCACCATCACCTATGAGGTGTTTGACTACAGCAACATCGACGGCGTAGAGAAAGTCACCATTACGGTCGATTACGGGGCCAACCCCGGCGAGGCGTACTGGACCTTCCGCCTGATTGCCCAATAAGCTCAGGTCAATCCTAAAATGAAAAAGGGAATCGGTCTTAGACCGGTTCCCTTTTTTGTTTTCCATTCCCGCAACAGCAGGAGAATCAGATCATCTCACGGGCTTGAGGAAACGCCCTGTATTGACCGTTCCATCTTCGCGGTGCACAAACACCTCGTAAACACCAGCGGCCAACCCCTGCAGTGACAAGGTCTCCTGAATACTCACGACATCGTAATAGGTCTCTCCAAATACCGGACGGCCCTGGGCATCGTAAACAGAGAGCGTCAGGTTCTGCGGAAAAAACACGGAGAAGGCGACTGTGACCTCTCCTGCCTGCACGGGGTTGGGATAGGCGAGGACGGTTTGGAACGACGTCACACCGCCTTCGTCCACGATCTCGTCCTGGTATTCGAACTCGTACCAATTGAGGTTGAAAGGCGCGGATTCCACCGTCACCCTCAGCTTGTAAATGCCGGCGTCAAGCACCACATCCTTACTGGATGTCGCCCAAGTCTGCCAACCACCTGTCGCCGGAAGGCTGAACATGCCCAGTCCGGTGACCTGTCCGTTTTCCCCGACAAGTTCCATGCTGAGCGAACCTGCACTCTCAGAAGCGGTGCGGATGTTGACCGCATAGTCGCCTGAGTAACGCACGTTGACCTCGTATTCCATCACATCCCCCTCATCCAAGAAGCCCACATTCTGTCCACCCCCATTGTCGCTGGTCGCTTCCAACTCCACCCCTGTCTGCTGGCTGAAGGCCTCTGCTTCAATCCAACCGGGAATGGCAAACCTGAAATCGAGGTCATTGAAGACCTCCTCATTGACAAAAGCCACCAGGTCATTCCCACCTGACTCCACCACAGCGGTGCCATTGTAAGAAAGCGTCAGGTCCATGGTGGCGTCCATGCCCTCCTCGACTTCTAAGACGATCACCCGATTCTCGTCAGGGTCGGCCTCGCTGGACAGGAGCGTCAGGGGGTCTCCATCGGCGTACAGCGTGAAATCCCCTGCAGCATCCAACAAAGGCAACTGCATCGGCTTGTTGAGCGTCACCGCTACGTGATGTGGACCCTGAGTCTTGGCATTCACGAGGGAAAAGTCAACTTCAGATGCGGGGGTGCCGGTAAAGGAGAAGTCAAAGTGACTCACTTCAAAGCCCCCTGCATCTGCCCAAAACACCAAGCCGACCGGCCCGGCCTCGAGGTACACATCTTCCACCGTTACCGTTTGCCAGCCTCCGGGGATGCCAGACAATGGAATCTCTGCATAACCCGAGACATCGCCGCCGGCCGTCTCAAAGTGGACCATGCCCGGGGTCTCTCCCACCGAAACCCGCATGCGGATGTCATACAAACCACCGGTCTGCACGTCTACCGTGTACTTCATCCATTCATCGGTCGCCAGCCAACTGACCTTGTAGCCATTGCTGTGAACGGGGTCCGTCGCAAACGTGATGTCCACGCCGTCGTTGCGGTACTGCCAGCCCGAATTCCATTCGGTGTAGTTGCCCGTACTCACATGGTAGTTGGCCACTTGGATGTCTCCGTAAGCTGAGCCCACGACCCCCATGTCGAAGTCAGTGGCATGTACGATGCCAGGGACCTGTTGGTCGGCGTCGAACGGGATGCTCTCTTGGGACTGGACTTGCCGGAACATGGCATCCACCACGTTGAGCTGCTTCACGCAGTGCTCGAACTTCAGCTTTTCGGCCAAATCCATGAGGACTTCGGTAGCGAATTCCGGCGTGGGCTGCGCGGCGTCTCCGCTCCAGTAATCGAGGAGGGTCTGGTACCCATCCGTCTTCTCGATGGACAAGGGCGCAGAAATGCTCGCGACCTTCTTTAAAGGCCACCAGGCCCAACCGATGTTGAGGTCCTCCAACAGGTGGATCGCATCGCGAAACCACACATTTGAGTTCTCTCCACTCTCGCCCAGATAGAGCGGGACATTGTAGGCGTCACGCAGGCTGGTGGCGAACTGCATCGAGCCCACATCATTGATGCTCCAGTACTTGTGGGGGGAGTATACCAACTGATCATCCCAAGGCGGCGTCAAACCGGAGAAGTCGTTGGCCCACCAGTTGCCTTCGATGAAAATGATGTGGTCCGGGTCCACCGCGCGGATGCTGTCGGTGCATTGCACGTAGAGGTTGCGCAAAGCGGTGCCCCCGGGCAGGTCCCAATTGGGCTCGTTGAGCAAGTCGTAACCGGCCACCCAGTCCTCGTCCACATAGTGCTCAGCCAGACGCCCCCAAAGGGCCGCCATCTTGTCGCGGTTTTCA
>Ga0213865_10000866_pt1 | contig 20013 bp, 17 predicted proteins | sample PICome_6_FD_160100 | JGI IMG/M metagenome (GOLD analysis project Ga0213865, IMG submission 160100) | Coastal seawater microbial communities near Pivers Island, North Carolina, United States - PICO282 | ecosystem: Environmental > Aquatic > Marine > Coastal | place: USA: North Carolina...
TCGTCAAATAGGCTTCGCAGTTTTCTGGCGATTTGCTTAAAGTATGAGTCTTTCGCGTTCGAGGCTTTCTTTTCAAAATCGTATACGTAAGCGGCTGTCTGATCCGAATACCATTCTTCGAAACCATGGCGATCAAGGGTGTAGGAAGAAGGAACATCTCCCCCTTTACTCTTCACGTTTTCTAAGTACGCACCCCAAAGCATTTTCTTAAGGGCGGGGTTTTGTTGTATCTTTTCAAACTCTTGCACGAACAGGACATGTCCCAGCTCGTGTACCAGCGTGGTACCTATCTCTGCATCGCGGGCTGTCTCACTGAGTTTTGGATCTAGATCTTGGATAACAACGAGGGCCACGTCACCGACAGGGATTAAGCGGGCTTTCACCTGCTTCCCTGATTCCACGCGGCCTTCTAGGCGATCGATAGTTTCTTCAAGATCTGCTTTGTAAACATGGTCAAACTCACCCAGCTTCGACTTGAGGTCTGAAAGAGTCATAACTCTTACAGGTGTCGTGAGGCCCAACAAGGATATAGCCCGACCTAAGAGACGGTTCGTAACAGTACCTAAACCGGCGGATGATTTAATCGAAACTGGTGTTTCAATTCCTTCTGGTTTGGCCGGACCCCGAGGCCCAACCACCGATCGAGGTTGTGGCTTTACACCGCCGCCTTCTTGCTTAGCTTTCCTGGAACCTGCACCCGGCTTTGCCTCAACGCCTGCTTCAACGACAAGGCGGCTATATAAACCTGGTAATAGATACGAGCCCTCTTCATAGGCTGGACTCCCATCTTCATCGACCTCAGTGAACGTATCTTCTCGTGGGCCAGGAGATGACGCCTCTTGTTGAGAACGGAATTCGTCTATTGCTTCACCCATCGGGGCAGTTTCACCTGTACGACGTAACCGGCCTGGCGTTGTTCTGGCAGGTATGCTCTCTCTTTGAACCCTAATTAACCTGTATTTACGGCTCATGCCGTTGACAGGGAGCTCCTCAATAAGGAAATGGATGCTCGCTTCTAGCCCGGTCGACAACCTCTTCTGGTTTTTAATCTTCGTAACTAACTGCTGCAAACCTTCGATGGATAGATCGTTCGCATTATCACGGTAGTTTTGTTCGACGTAAGGTGGCAGTCCGCTGAAACCCAAAAGGGTATTGACTAGACGAGTGTGGTAGCTCTTTTGTTTAGGAGTGAGGTTCGTGAGATACTTGCGTCCGACAAAGAACGTGTTCTTCTGGTCACGGATTTTGGCATCTGTTTCCGCTCTTATGTTGTCTGCCCGTTCTGAGTCAAAAGCCCCCAGCTTCTTAGCTTCTTCGATGGGCCGTGTCATATTCAAGGCATCTAGCTCTGCGGTTGCGACTTCGCGATCGTCCATAGCATCTGGGTCAAAAAGAGTTTCGTTGTAATCGCGGTAATTTTGTTTAGCAGCAGCCTGTTTTTCTCGAAGATCAGAATCTGGGAAGGCGCGATCAACACGCGCATCAATTTCTTCAATCGGCAAACCTTCAAACTCAAGGTTTTTTCTGAGCTTGTCCTTACCGTGGTTGTGTATGTCGATTACACGCTGTTGTGCTCTTCTAATACCTTCTTCTAGTTTTTGTTCTTTAATATCACTAATCGCGGAATCTGTAGGTTTCGCATCTGGGACTAATGGTCTTCCAGAACTATCGGTTCCAAACAAGAGATCGTAGTAGGTATAACCCTCGCCAGTTTCAGGGTTACCGACAAACTCAGTCTTTAGAACCTGTATAAGCTTTCCAGCGCTACCATATAGCTCCGGCGATGGTAGTAAGGTGTTCACCTCTGTTTCATATTGAAGCTGGGTAATTTCACCATCGACGAAAGACTGGTATACGGCATCCAGTTCCATCACGTTCAAGCGGGCTAAGTCACCACTAAGTGCGCCGGGCAACGCTGCTGCCAAATCAATTTTAATGAGCTCGCTGCCAATAGGCACGACAAGTATCTTTCCGCCCCGGCTGTAGATCTCTTTGAGCCCAGTGATTAAACCTTGTTTTAGAGCTTGAGCACTGGTCAGGCCCTCGCCAACCAAAGCCTGATCAGTTGCGATGTTGACCTTGCGGCCTTCGTCAGCAAGCACACCCAGACCTGTATTGTTCGCGTAACCAGTCATCCTCCGCTCACGCTTGGCCGGGTCAGCTTTTTCAGCCTGGTTTGCTAGATCCTGTGGGATCACAAATTCGAGGTTAGACTTATATGCACCTATCCGTGTATCGAATTTTCTAACCTTAGAAGTAAAGCTGTCGACTAAGTTCTCGCCGGCCACATCAAAATCGTTGGGGTCAGATTCCTGGTACTCCATAATATCGAGGTGGTTTGGCGTCTCAGAAAAACGGATAGAGTAACTAACAGGCTTATCACGCGCTGATTCAACGAGTTGCCTGAATCTTTTCATCATTGATTCAGACATAAACTCGGCAAAATCATCGAGATTATATGAGGGGTCACGGTCGAACTCTAAGGCATTATTGGCTTCCCGCTGTTCGACAGGGCCTGTCTCCATCTCATCAAGTATTCTTTTCGCCACACGATAGTTAGCGTTGAATTCTACTTTCCGGTTGGGCGGTAACTCGGAATCACGCATTTTATACGTGGCATCATCAACGCCGTTTGCCCTCGTAGCGATGCGAATATCTGGGTCATCCAGAGATTGGGGAGTAGAGGGTTGTTGTTCGGTTGGAGGTTCAAAGCCTATCGCGACTTCTTCTTCTACAGATTCCTGAAACGGGCTTCCTGGAAGTGGGGGCTCACTTAATGGTGCGTCATCTCTTTCAGGTCGGGTTATGGATGGACCCTGTGAAGTTCGGGCCAAGCGTAATGCACGGTCCTTTTTCCCCTCGGAATCAACCGCGTTAAGAACCTTAATCAGTTCCGCTTTGGGGAAGTTAGCTTGGTAATATTGCGCCTCTGCAATATAGGCTTCTATCCCGGCAATAAGGGTGCGGAAACCTTCAGGGGCATTCTCCTTCTGCTCTAACAGATAGGCTCGCAACCCACGCCCACGCTCAGAACGATCGTTAAGAAACGTGTTGATTATCGACAAAACGTCTGGTGTCAGGTGACGAGTTGGGTCTAGGGCGGAACCCTCTGTCTGACCCGTGGTCGGGGTCTCTATTGGCGTGACTCTAGGCGCTGGAGTTGGTGCAGGTGTAGGAGCAGGAGCCGGAGTAGGTGTAGGCGCCGGAGTAGGTGTAGGCGCTGGAGTAGGTGTAGGCGATGGAGTAGGGGCGGGGGCGTTACGCCAATTGTTGGCGAGCCCGCGACCGACTCGTTCATAAAGGTTTGCTTTGAGTCCCAGATATAGGTCAGAGCTAATTCCTACACGATAGTTATCTTCGAATTCTACATCCACAATTTGTTGGTTTTGTTGTATCTCTTTACCGTTATCAATAGCCGCAAACCCAGCGATGGCCGCATCCACGTCATTGGTGGGGTTATTTAGATACTGGGCTCGCACTCTTGCCGACTGCCGCATAAATGTGTGCAGTGAGCGTGTTGCCATAGGTTCGTTTCGCCGGATAGGGTCGCCATTTCTAAATGGCAGAAAAGAATAACTTTCCTCAACGATAGCCCTACTCCGTGCATCTTCGGGATCAACTTGCGGATCTCGTACGGGAGTTGATGTAGGCGCTGGAGTAGGTGCAGGTTCAGGTGCAGGTTCAGGGTCTACAACTTCTGGAGCAGGAGCCGGTGAAGCCGCAGGAGCAGGAGCAGGAGCAGGAGCAGGAGCAGGAGCAGGAGCTGGTGTAGCAGCGGGGGCAGGGGCTTGTACAGTTGGAGGCGGCGCATCGGAGACAGGTGGTGGGACTTGTTCTCTATCAAGCCGCTGCTTGCGATCCTCTAAGGCAGTATCAACAGCGACTACGTCCACTTCCTGCGCGGGTAAGGCTATATCCTCTGCAGCCTGCACAGCGGCACCCAAGCCTTCTTGGTTGGTGGCCTGCTCACTTACTACGGTCCCATCTGGGTTGGTTACGCGTACAACACGATCAGTATCTGCAGGCTTTGTTTCGCTGTACCCGAGGACGGTAGCGAGTGACTCTTCGCTGGCTTGTGACGCGATGATCTCTTCGACAATAGTAACGTCTTTAGAGATGATGGTCCCCTGGCCGGGTATCTTGGCCCCAAACAAACCATCGCCCAGTTCGACAATAATGTTAGGTGCCGCGCCCTCTAAGCTGGGCGGACTAACATTACTAGTAGCTGGAACCCATACACCTGCTTTTGAACTACGTGGGTCAAGCATGTTGGCCATTTGTGCTTCAAGATCAGCAACGGCCTCTTGTGTTGGCCCATCGAACGCACCGTCCGTGATCCCTTTGTCGAGAGCATCCGCTGCAGCGTTAACGTCCGCATCAACTCTTCTCTGAAGCATCTGTGATGCCTGCGAGTTAATAGCTGAAAGTGCTGCTGCCGGTGTAGACGCTACGCCACCAAATGCACCACCGGCAAAGAAACCTGCAAAAGCTGCCTGACCTAAACGTAGCTGAGCTTCGGCGGCAGTGTATTGATCATCAATTCCAAAACGCAGCCCAGTGAGAGCGCCTTCTTGGATAACTTCTGTAGTGGCTTCGGTTACTGCACTCGCGCCGGTAGCCTTAGACAGGTCTTTTACAAGGCGGGAGAAAACGCCTTCACCCGGCTCCCGGACTGCTTTCTGTTTCGCCAGCTTTAATATATTTTTCGCAATTAAGGCCTCGCCCCCGACGCCTACGGCTGCTAGTGGGGCGCCGCCTAACAAGGCCTGCAGAGACCTTGCAGGTGTAAGCTCTTCACCCGCCTGATCAAACTCGTTATAAACAGCTGCACTCATCATGGGATACTCAGACCCGAAAGCACCTGCTATTGCGCCGCGTTGAAAAGACAAATTGTCTCTGACGAGGCGATACATTCCAGACAAAGCTTCTTCTTCAACGTCATCCAAAACTTCGCCGCGCAGCTTTTTTGCTGCTAGGTCTTTACCAAGTCGAGTTACAGCTGCCTTACCTGCAACGGTCAAACCTGCCTTTGCTACTGCTGCTGTACCGCCTGTAGCCACTGCAGCGGCAATAGTCTGTGCAGCTGCCGGCGTTATCTGCCCAACACTAAGAATTACCTGATCAAGAAAACCGCCGAAGGTGGGTTCAGCTAGAAACTCGTCGAACTGTTGGATACCAGCCGAAAGTGCTGCAGAGGTGGCTTGCTCAACCCGCGCCTTCTCCAGCGCGTAGTTAGCGCCCTCGGTATCACCTAACAGGTTTCTCCCAAGAGACTCAAATAGCGCCATATCCTGGCGTAACTGAGTGTCGCCAATTTCGACGCCCCGTTGAAAAGTTTCGAAAAAACCGTCCGGTGCTGTGGGCGTAAACTCTCTCGGGTCTGCTGCCTGTGGCACTAGGCCAGCCAGCAACTCGTCATCAAACTGCCTTTGTGCAGCTGTTATCCGAGACATGTTCTCGAAACTCAGCTCTTGTGGGGGCGGTGTCTGGCGAGCCGGTTGACCGCCCGAGTTAGCTGTGTTGACGCGCTGGCGAAGCTCGCCAGCCGTGATGTTGCGGCCCGACTCCATCTTTGCCATCGCGGCTAGAACAGTCGCCCGTGTGCCTGGGTCAGTCAAATTGATCTGGTCATCTGCGCCAATGCCAGTCTGGCGGGCGACATAGTTTATATAACCTTCTGTGTCGTTCTCGCTTGGTGGGGCAAATGTGGAAATGGTGTCACGTAGTGTGTTTATACCGCGCTCACCATATGAATTCAGAACACGGTCTGCTGCTCTATACCCATAGTCCTCATCACTAAAGCTGGAGAACCCACTGTCTTGGCCTGTCTGCCCTAACCAATCGTTAGATTCGTTGTACCTAACATTGAGAGGGTTATTAGTCCTATCGGCAACAGCCATTTTGAACCTCTATTCTTGCGATGCTACTTGGCCGGCCTCAATCGTCTGCGCGAAATATTCGAGCATCTGAGTGCCTAGTTCACTGGTCAGTTGTTCTGTAGAGATTTCGCTCTTGGTTTCCTGGAGATTAGACCCCAAGATCTCAATTCTTTGGAGTGCTCCTGTTCTAGAGCGTACTACTTTAAAACGCTCTGGCCCGAAATCGACGCCTATTCTGGCCCCCCGACCTTTCCAGAAATCAGCGAAATACCCCAAAATGCCATCACTCTCTTTTGATGCTAAGTCAATTACGTATGTCTTAAGCGTACCCATAGTAGACTTGAATAGGGCTAGCCTTCTTGCACCGTCCGCTTCACCTCGGAGTGAAGCTATCCGGGCACCGAGCCTGATCATGCCTTCATTATGCTCTTCGCTACCCACGTTGTTATTAACTAGGAGAGTTTCGATTTCTATGCCATCCGCATTTACCGCGCTTTTGAACGCTCTTAAGTCTTTTGCTAGGTTGTAATTAAGTTTCGAAACATCAATCTGATTGGCCTGTGCCCTAATTGCATTTGCGACCCTTGCAGCATCAACCCGTGCGACATCAGTCGGTGAGGTCGAGAACGACCCGGTTCGCATATAGTTACCGAAACGGTCGAGGATGGTTGATTGGACCGCTGGATCACCTGCATAGATGGCGGCTGTCGCGTACATAATCGCACGTCTGTCGGCGTCATCCACTAGACGGGCAACGTCTTCAGGTGTTCGAACACCTAGCTCTTGTGCCCGACGTGCGCCGTAACTGATGTCCGCTTGTGTTGGTTGTGGATTTTCTTCCAACATGCGGATCACGTCCGCGATCGCAGGGTCCATATTAGTATCGGGGGAGGCTGTCGATGTTGATTCTGGTGCCTGATTATTGGCTGCTCTACTGGCTTCTCTTCTGTTTATACCTTGTTGGGTTAGAGGTGAAACGCCGGAGTCGGGGTCTGTTGTTGCCTCACGAGCCGTGGGGAGATTCTCATCATAATTCGCTTGAGCAGTCTCAAGCCGCCGCCGGGCGTTATCGAGCTGATTCTGTGCTCTTACCATCCGCCTATCCCCGGTCCAACGATTCATTAACTTCGTGGCGGGTCCAACACCTTCGTTTTCCAACCGGGTTATTTCAGCTTCTGCACTACGAACAGCGCTGCTTGCTGAGTTGCGCTCCTCTACAAAGCGTTGCGGTGGTCGGAGCATAACGTCGGAATCCGAGCCCCCAGTTCTGCCGAGTGCACCTGAAACAGATCCAAGTTGACGCGCTCTATTTACGTTGTTTTCAAAACGCTCCATTGCCGTTGACTCAGAATCAGGTTCCCCCTCCCGCTCACGAGACAGGGGTGAATCTTCTAACCTTTCTTGGGCCGGGCTCTCTTCGGTATCGGGCTCTTCTGGTTGACCAAATGTTTGAAAGTGAGCAGTGAGATCGAGTCCCTCCTCTTCAGCCACTTCAAGCAACTCTGGATAGGTCATGTTAGAGAATGCTTCGTACACGGTGCGCCCTGCAGTAGGATCTGCATCGGTTATACCATCGAGGCTATCCAGCAGATCTTGACGAAGGCTGCCCAATTTGACCTGTGCGTTTACGGCTCTCTGCGTAAGCACCTGCTGAGAGCCAGGATTGACCTGAACGGCGTTGGCCAACATAGAGTTCAAACGTGACTGAGCCACGTCGTTTATCTCATCTGATGAGAATTGTCTTACCAGATCATTAGGATCAGACGTTGCATTCTCAGTAATTGGCCTGCCACCCGTTCCTAGAAGTACGTATTGCCCTTTGTTAGGGCTGGCACCAATACCTGTAAATTCAAAATCAGGGTTGTTGGGGTTTCTAAAATAACTGCTATCCGCCCCAAAAAACGCTTGTTGTTGATCTGGTCGCCAGCTGGTTACATTAGAAACCCGATAACCCCCGCCCTCTACCGGCTTGATTAGGCCCCGCGACAGTAGATCGTTGAATGTCTCAGAATCTTCCATGTTTCTTAGTTCACGAGTCGCGGCCTGATTTGCTAAACGACGTGACTCGGTAATCTGTAGCTGATCGTCACGAGCAAGGCGTCGAGCATCGCCACCCATCGCGTAGTCAAGAGCCCCCAGTATTGACTGGCCTACTGTTGATCGAACCATCTCTGTCTCCTAAATACCGGGGATCATAAATAGGGCGGCTGCGCCTAATGACCCAAGTGTGGAATAAGTTTGCGCCCGAGATTGGGCTCTCGCATTTTGATAGGCTTGGTTACGGGCTGACGCATTTGCCGCCGACTGACCAAGTTGATTCTGAGATGTTTCGTTCACGCCTTGCCCAACATTGATCAGTTCGTTCAGTAGCCCGGTGTTCATTTCACGCTGCGCTAACCGGGCATCGTTGACTGATTGGGCGCCGCCCAACGTGTTCGACAACTCTAGCCTACGATCCATCTGCTGCCTCTGTGCCGGGGTAAGCTGTCCGCCGTAACGGGATGCGTTACGTTGCGCGACACCACGCGTGAGTGCAGAGGCAGACGCCACATCTTCACGTGCCTGATCAATGAGACTAGTATCATTCTGAGACTGTGCGATCAGGTCGTTTTCAAAGTCGCCATAGTTGTTAATAAAGTCTAAATATTCGTTACGGGTAATATCAGCGAAAGCCTGATCTGGGTTACTGACGCTGGGTAAGTAGCCCAAGCTACCAGTACTGTTAAACCCGCGCCCCGTCATATTCCCGATAAAAGGCTCAAGCTGGCCCATACCTCTTGCATAAACCATCAGCCTCTCCCAAACAGACTACCAAGAGTCTGATTTTCTGTTTTGAAGGTACCGTCCTTCAGTTTGATAGGATTTCCATTTGCATCACGGGCGATCCCTTCAGAAGAAAACACGCTGCCTGTGCTCTGGTAATTGTCGTAACCTTTGGCGAGACCTGCCGTGCCGATTTGCGCGGCTGCATTTAGCTTGGCCTGTGCCACATCTTGGTTATTCTTGGCTCTTGCAAGGGCGTCAGACGTCGAAAGACGTGCTGCCTGTGCCATACCAGTCTGTGCTGTTGCCGCCTGCTTACGGGCTGATTTCAGCACGTTAGTCTTCATCATGTTCTCGATGTCTTTGGCGGACCTGTTAGCGACCCCAAGTTGGCCTTGGTAAGCCTGAGCCATGTCTCCGGCGGTGCTTATGTTTTGAGCCCGCTGATAGCTCGGAGCGGTAAGCGCCTGCATCGTGTCTGCATTACCCCGTCCGCGCAGTGTTTTCTTAGCTCCGTCGCCTGTCGCGGCTTTGTCGCGCATCTGCTGAAGGAGGGGGTCATACTTCTCTTTGAAGTAGCGGTACTGCGCCATCGCAACAGAGGCACTTGCACGATCTGCTGCGGTTGGTTGGTAGTCCTTTTTCTTTGGTTTACTGCCCATGAACTGGCCTCGTGTATATTCTAGTATCTAACCTCCATCCCTCACTACGTAGGTATGGTTCGATTTCATCTACTTGAGTCCACGTCTCCAAAGAAGTGCACTCTAATTCTCTTGCCACATTTTCAAAGAATGGGGAATACCTAAGAATATTGTGAGTGCCGCGCTCTTCTGCCCACGCAGTCCAAAGAAATAATGTTTTCTTGTTGTTGAACTCATCGATCTTAACGGTGGTAACGACGAAGCCTTCAGGCGCTGTAAACAATAGCGCTTCGCCAGACAGGCAGGCAGCGTATATATCCTCGGGTCGCCACGTCAGGTGGCGATTTTCGTCCAGTATTTCCTGAAGACCGAGCTTTACCCAATCCCAAACTTCACGGATGTTCGCTACTTGGGGGTTAGAAGAAGGTTCTCCGACCTGCATACTTGCGTTTACTCCTACCTTTGTGGATGCCGCCGTAATTAGTCTTAGCTGCTACAGGCATATCGCCGCTTCTAGCGATCCGCTCTGCGCTTTCCAAACCTTGTGTGTAGAGAGAGTTGTATACACCGGCGCCGTTGTAGTCAGTCCATTCCTGACCCGGCATACGTAAGAGCCGGGTTAACGTGCCGTTAACAATCACGTCGTGGAAATCATTCATGATGTAATCGTCACACGCTGTGGAAGTACGTGTAGGCTTCAACACAACGCGGAGAATGATTGCATTTGCCTGAGTCGCAGAAGGTGTTGGGACCAACCAGAACAGATCCTGGCCCTCTTTAATAAAGTACTCAGGAGTGCCGCTATCTGTTCGCCACTTCGGGTTACGCTGTTCAAGTAGAGTACTCGTAGTCGGCTCCAGCGGGTTGCCGTCAAATAGCACGTGACGTATGCGATGCACTACGGTTCCGTTTGGAGGCTCTAAGTCGTACTCATGCACATTGGCGATCGCTGTAACCGGGTCCAGCTCAGCTTGGTAGATACCTGTCCGCTCGCACATATCAATAACCGCTGCGCGAACATGCCGTTCGATCAACGTGTCGGGACAACCTGGTGCTGATGCAATAATCTCGGGGAGAAGGCTCTCATATGTTACTGCCATCTAGCTATATCCTGCCTGTATCCCGCTCAAAGTTCGGGGTTGTTACCTGATCAACCTGGCCCTTACCCGTAACCGACTGTAGGAACAATTGGTAGTGTTGGGCGGCGCGTTGGTTGTTCGCTGCATATTCAGCGTCTTTGGAATAGGCCCGATAAAGGACATAATCCATAATCGCGTTTGCGTATATATCAGCAATGCCGATGTTGTCAGATGCTGTAACCGAATCCGGGTTCTTCGAATACACAATTTCGATATAGGCATTACCGCTCACGCCGGGGTAAACGTAAAAGTTGCGCGGGTTCTGCTCATCGTAAATGTAATGCTTTACGATATTTGTATGAGCGGCTTGTCCGGTAACGCTTGGATCATGCCAGTCCGGTGTCTGTGCGTTTAGGATGTCAGGCTGGACTAGCCGTATCGACCGCTTACCGGTCCCACCACTTGCTGCAGACATATTACGAACAACCTTCAGTAAGCGGTTGCCGGCACCAGGAATATCCTGCTTCGTACCATCTACTAATGTAATGGTCGCGTTAACAGCATTCGCATCTGGTTTGAATAAGGTGATCTCTCGTTGCGCGTCATTCACCCAATAGACTAACTCGGCCTGCGGCCAACGTATGCCAGTTACATCTTGGATAGTGCTTTGGACCCTATCGATGATACTTCCTACGGTGACTGCCATTTCCGGTTTCCTTTAGGAACGTGTGACTTCTGCCCACGCCTTCTCACGTTCGTCTACAGGTACTGTCTCCCCGAACCTACGGGTGATAACAGCGGCTTTAGGGGTGTTGTCGGAAAGTTTGAAATCCCCTGGATTGCCGTCTAGATAGATCTCTCTCATGACTGCAACTAAACGCTCATGTTTGTCTTGGGCAATAAGCTGGTCCAACTTATCCTCAACAACTTCTTCGACACCGACTTCTTTCACTACGATGTCTTCGATCAACGAGGTGGCATCGTCTACAAGTTTCGCGCCCATCTGCAGTGCCGCGTAACCTATGTCTTCGCTGACTTCGGTTTCTACGTTCGCCTGAAATAACTTCACAGCTCCATGCAATGTCGCAACTCGTATATCGGTGGGACAAATTACTTTCATATTTACTCCGTCAAAAGGGGGTGGCCCCCCCATGAAGGGGGGACCGGGGGGGAGGACTCTTACTGAGCAGTGTCCAGTGCAATAACGCCGAAGTCCTGGACGTTGCCAGAAGTGTCAGAGTTATATTTTGGTTTACGGAGGCCAAAGATTTTGCCTACCGAGATACCAGACTGGTTACCATAGTCGAAGGTGTCTTCGACAATTTCAGGTAGACCAATGTCAGCCATCGCCAGAGCCTGAGCGCCACAGAAGAGGGCACGTCCACCGACAACGTCAGCGTCTGCACCCCATTTGTAGCCAGCCGCACCGGCGTTGCCCGAAGTACCAGTTGTTGCGCCAGAAGTGTTAAACACGTGACGGAACTCGTGGACCATAACACCGTCTACCATCAAGCTAGAGGAACCTGAGAAGAGCGAGTTAGACTCACCGCGTACGCCGGCATTACGGACGTTTGCAAGGAAGTCTGAGTCGAGCTTCAGGTCAGCCATTTGCTGTGGTGTGACGAACAGATGGAAGGTTTCTTGGTTGCCTGCGCCACGGATACCACGGATGTAGTTATCTTTGGCATAAGCCTTCAAGTTAACGATACAGGCGTAGCTGATTTTGTCAGCTGCTGTGACAGCAGTGGTATCACCTGCAACAAGTCCGCTTGTAGCGTCCCAACGACGGTGACGATCAGCAGTTGGAGCAGATACGTCTGATGCAAACTCAAGGTCTACAAGCTCGTGGCCTGCGGAACCGGAAGTTGCACGAAGTGCACCGTTGTTTTTGTGCGTGTAAGCGACGCCTGACAGGGTCAGGAACGACAGCTGGTCACAGCGGTCAGCCATAGCGTAGGCTAGGGCGTCACGAGACTGCTCACGGAAGTTTACGACGGTCTTCTGGTCAGCCATCCGGCCTGCGATGCGGTTAGCAAAGCGAAGCTGATCAAGCTCGATGGTGATGTCGTACGCACGGAGGGCTTCTTCGTTGCCTTCCAGAGTATTATCACCAGTGATACCGTCACCAGTCATGTCAGCAAGCAACGTGATGTTTGCTTTTGTGCCTTTAGCAGACTTAGTCAGCTCAGTGATACGCTGTACCATAGCGTTTGAGCCAGAACCTGCGAACTGGTTGATGAAAGATTGGTTACGTGCGACGCGCCAAAAGTCACGACTCCACGCCTGAAGCTGGTCGCCAGAAAGCGTACCAAAATTGGTAAGTGCCATTGCTAGGCTCCTTTAGTTAGGGCTAAGTTTTCACAGCCGCGTTAATGGAGCGGCAAATCCGTTCCCCGTATCGTGAGGCGACGTATTTGCAGTTGCTTTACGAGCAATGACCTCGACACATTTAACGCCTGTGTAGGCGACAACGGTATTTTAGTGTGTCCGACCACAACCTGATGTCGCACAGGTAAGCGAGAAGTTAATATATTAGCCAAGCTAATAATATTTGACAAGAGGCGTGTGGATAACACGCCTCTTACCGTTAAATTCTAGACAATATCGCCGCGAAGACGTTTTAATGTTGCATCAGGCAGGGCGTTAAACTCATCCTCACTCATACGCATGACGTCGATAGGCACAGTTTCGCGTGTTCGAGTGCCTTCACCCTCTAACACGGGCGGTTGAGCGTTAGCAGCCTGTATTTTCTTACTGATTGCAGCTTTTTTCTTAATTTCCAGGTCAGGATTCGGCGCTGTTTCCAGTGCGCTATCCAAATCATAGGACTTAACAACGAATCGAACGGCTTTTGACAGCGCTTCGACCGCATTGTCACCTTTAGTCATGAACGCATCCCGCAACTCAACGACCTCGTTGGTATATTCCTCGTTAAAAGTCTCCGAACTGCGGTCAAAAACCGGGAATTCGGCCTCAACTGCGGCTGCAGCCTGCTGCAAAGCGGTGGCGACATGGCTGTTTGAGTGAGTAGCAGCCATTTTCTGCGTCATGTCGAACTGGATCTGGGCTTTTTCCGCCGCGCGGATCTCTTTTCGAAGGGCGATGGCCTTCTGAGACTCACCATCCAGCACAAATTGCTGGTATTCCAACTCTTTGGCGTCGAAATCGTACTCTTCCGGCGCTGTTTCCACCTCCGGCTGACTGGCTTTTAAGGCATCGAGCTGCTTTTGGAGGGCTTTTTGCTTAGCTAGTACTTCATCCAGCCGGGATTTGGGGACCATGGGCTGCTTACGTCGCTGCTTGGGTCTTTCTTCGGGCTCTGGTTGTACTGCTTCAACTTCCTCTGGAGCTTCTGCGAGGGCGGACTCCGTCTCCGCTGGGGGTTCTTCGTCAGATTCTGCTTCTTCAACTTCCGCAGTAGCTGGTTCGGCCTCAACTTCTTCCTCCGATTGTACTTCTACCTCTGTTTCAGACTCCGTTTCAGGTGTAACAGCTTCTACTTCTTCACCCAACCCAAAATTTAGATCTACACCTTCGGGCGATTCCATTGAATCGGCGCCGGGCATACCATCCATAAGAGCGGTTTCAGACATATAAACTCCTTAAGGTTTGTTAGCTGCGGTGTTCATCGCCGTCGTGGCTAATTTTGCAGCTGCTGTAGTTTGAGATTGTTGCTGGCGTGTATTGTTAGTGAGTGAGGCAAGCTCCCGCCGCAATTCGAGCTCACGCATCTTGATATCCATCTGCTGTTGTAATTCTGCTACACGTAGTTGGGGATCAATCTGGGTCATTTCCTGTGCCTTGGACATATTCACTGCAGCCTCAGACTGTAGTTTCTGAACTTCGGCCTGCATTTTCTGGATCGTCAACTCAAGCTGCATCATCTGAGCCTGCTGCTGCATTTGAGCGGCTTGCATCTGCTGCTCAGACATATCGACGCCTGTCATCTGGCGAATACGTTTAGCGAGCTCACCCTTACGAGAGAGGTGGCTGTATTCAATAATGGCGTCGTCCGGGATTGCTACACCGGCCTGCCTCAGAGATAAGGCTTCGGCAAACTGCATCTCGTCGAAGCTGTCTCGCGCCGGTGCTGTACCAATAATCACATCGTACTCACCGACGGTCAGATCATTGATGATCTCGCCGGCTGGGGTCATCTCGTTAATAACGACTTCTTCACGCGGTTTCATCGGATCATCTTCATTAGTGATCTGAATGAGCCGTTCTTCCGTATAGAACCTTTGGATGAGGTTTAGAATTTTCTCTGCTAGGTAGTGGCGGGTCTTACGCAGGTTATCCAAAGGAACCTGGATCATGATGGCGCCACGGTTCTGCTTAGCCTGAATAGCCACACCGGACACTTCGGCGCTATCCGTACCCAACATAGAATCGTTGATACCTGATATCGATTTAATATTGGCCTGAGCCTTAAGCGAGATCCGGTCCAACCCTGTCGGGATCTGGTTAGGTTGGATCTTGGACGGGGGTTGCGAACCACGGTTGTATTCCAGCACTAGGCCGGTCTCGGCACCGTGCTCTTCAAGATCTTCAGCCCGCATATTGGTGAGTGAACCAGATTCCACCATCCACCCGGAGTTGGCGGTGGTGTTAACAATATGGAGCTCTTGGGAGGCGATCTTGTTGAGCTGCTCTTGGGGAGACAGCAGGTTACGAACCACGCCGAACGGTCTGCCCCTACGGAAGTAGGAGAAGAAAGGTACGATCGTAAAGTCTTCATATGGCGACCAGTCGTCATGCAGGACCACCCGGTCACATGTCACGGTCCACCGGACTTTACGTTTGGTTTTGGTGATGATGCTCAGACCATATTCTTTGGCGAACTTTTTAGCTTTGGCATCGGACCAGTTGGATGGGACATCCCGCTGATCACCCGTTGCAGGATCTACATAACAATCAACACGGGTAACCTTACGGTGTTGCCGCTCGATCACACGCAAGGACTTTACGGTGCGGTACTCATCTTCACCGGGGACAGTTGTGCCGAGATAATCATCAACATCGTCGATGTCACCGTAACGGGTCTCACTATATTCAACGGAGTCACGACCGAAACTGTTACCGTTCTCCGCTATGAACTGAAGACGGGCCGCTTGCTTTTTCCCATACATCGTCTCGATATCGTCGAGCGTCATCCAGCGTGTATAGAAGAATTCGTTCCACGTCTTTGGATCGTAGTCTTTCGCGTCTGGATCGATGAGGATGTCCAGCGGGTCAACGGCTTTAATGCGTACTTCACCGTCCAGGTGGTCTGTAAAATCCATGCGTACATCAAAATACCCACGGCCATCCATAATAAGTCCGTCGCTGAAGACCTGTTGTTCGATCCAGTCGAGCTTATTATTGTCTGCGATCTGCATCAGAACCTTGGTCAGAACGTCTGCTACCTCCTGAGACCCCGCACGTCTGGGCTTAAACTTAACATCCGCACGTCTAGCGGACTGTTCACCCATTATTGTGTTGATCGTAGGCAGGATGGTGTTAATAGTCAGGGCGGGACGGCCTTCGGCGTCGAGCATGGCTACATCTTCGGCGTCCCATTGTTCGCCCTGATAGAACGCATCACACTTCTTTGCTAGGTCAACGTATTCGACATGCCCGTTGTCACGCGCCCTCGTGTATCTGTCCCACTGAGTGCGGCTGATTACGTCTTCTTCACCGGGCTTTATGTTACGGCGTTTTGTATTCTCTTTCATATCATGCACTCATCGCAGACTTGGACCGTAACTCACGACCCAAATATTCAAGTTTGTCGCGCCAAGAGGGCGGACGCTCGATCTTCTCTTGAAAAGTGCCGAACTCAGTCATCATGAGTCCAATCCATGCAAGTGCGTCGACCTGGTCGTCGTGCACACCGTTGGGGAAACGCAACAATTCTGCAACCAAGGGTCCAGTAAAGACCTCGTTACGTGGTAGGTACACCATCCCTTGCTGCATCCGGCCTTGAATAGCACGTGCCCTAGCTTCCTTATCCCGGCGCCCGGTCTTTAAATCCTTGAAATACGCCTCGTAAAGACCCCGCTCACGAACACGTTTTTCAAGAAATGGGCCGAGGGCCATTTCAATGTGTCCTTTTTCAATACCTATAATTGAAGGTTTCCACAACTCATAAAGATCAAGTATCCGTTCGACCAGCTCAAACCCGTCATAACGACCCCGGTCTACATCAACTACAAACAAGTTGTCGTCTTCGTCTACACCTACGGTCAGACCTACGGAATAGTCGTTCCTGTCCTTCTTACCAATGGCCAAATCCCACGCCGAATAAAACCGCATTCGATCGAGATCAATATCGTCAGGTTCGTAGTACTGAATCATGTCACGGGTGAAATAGTCACCGTCATCGGCCACGGGATTCTGCTGATAGAGCGCGGACCAGTCCCGAGGGCCGACGGCTCGTTGTATACGGTTCAGGGCATTAATGTCGTAGCGTTCCACGTGGAGCGCCTCACCCTTTGACCGGAACTCCTCATCTTCCCCCGCGATCGCCGGATAACGGACAACCTCCCACTCATCACCACCTTCGGTCGATGCCCGCAGCAACCGGCCCGCCAGATCGTCATCGTGCCAACGCGTAAGAATGACCAACACACCGCCGCCTGGTGCAAGCCGGGTGTAGGCAGTAGAGGTGTACCAGTCATAGGTACTTTCTCTATTATTCTGCGACTCAGCATCTTCACGGTTTTTAATCGGGTCATCGATCAAAAGAATGTGGGCACCTTTACCGGTGATACCACCGCCCACACCAGCAGCTACATACCCGCCGCCTTTAGTGGTGAGCCAAGCCTCTGCCGACTGACTATCAGGATCTAACCGTGCATCTTTGAACACGGACTTATATGCGGGGTCACGTAACCGTTGCCGGACTTTACGGCTGAAGGTCATGGCCAGTGAACCAGAATACGAACAGGAAATGAGCTCGTGACTGGGGTGCGCCCCAAGGTGCCATGCCGGGAACTCAACCGATGCAATGGTCGACTTACCGTGCCGGGGTGGCATAAACAGCATAAGACGCGGTGACTTCTTATCCGCCACATCCTGGCTGAACTTCTCCAACCGCTGACAAATGTCCTTGTGCACCCAACCGGCAAGATAGTCCGGGTTATTACGTTCAATGAACGGTAACAGTCGTTTACGGACTAAGATCCGTCGTGCGAGTTCTTTCTTGGCGGCGAGGGCAGGGGAGTCTTTCTCCACGGGCTCCTCAACCTTCACCTCATTAGGATCGGGTAACGCATCCTGCATATCAGCAACGCAATACGCACAGATGCGGTCTGTACCAGAAAACAGGGTGACGGGTTGTAAAGTCTTACAGCGTGAACACTCTGTCTTCGAAATACCCTCAGTCATCCTGACTACTCCCACGCGTTGGCTCAAGATGCTTCTGATCTTCACCGACTAGCGATAGCAACTCTTCGTCACTCATACGTTCAAGCTGTTTGATGTTTGCAATATTGACCGTGATCTGTGGGCTGTTGTCGGGCTCAACAAGCCGGTGAAGTTTCACCAGACTGTCGGTTGTGTTCTTCATCTCGGTGGCCGTGGCCGACGAAGCGTAGGCATCGAGATACATCTTATGTGCGTTGGCAACGGTAAACTCCACCTTCTCACGCATCTGCTCACGAAAGTACGCGACGGCCTTTTTTATGCTTGGACGCTTGTTCGCCTCGTAGGCAGTCTGAGCATTTCGATAACCAACAGCTCTGCCGGCTGCAGCGATGCTCATCCCCGAAACCATGTAGTAGACGAACTTCTCCTCCTGGACAGTTAGCTCCTTTATTCCCACCCCCATATAGGGCATGTGGGATTCAAATTCAGCGCGTTCAAAATCCCCGGATAGGGGGGATATATCAGTGGAGGGTGAAGTGTTCTTGGTACTCACTTAGTTTTCCGAGGCTAGGGTCCAGATGTACAAAGACAGGTTGTTTAGTTGAATCTAGTTTGTTGGCAATAGATTCGATGTACGTCGTTATTTGTTCATGGTCAAATCCCTGAGCAAACATGATCTCCAAACTCTTGTCGTAGTCATATGCCAGTACTTCGTCGCCACTGGCGGTCCACGCTGTTCCGACAACAGCGTCTTCTAAACCTTCTAACGAATACAGGGTTACATATTTATTAGTCATACTAATATTTTTCCTCAATCGTCACAAATGTTTCGATAGATGAGCTCAACCCATCTCGCTAACTGCGCCTCGGTCATATCACTCTTCATAGAGTTAACACGGTATGCTGCCAACTGAACATTACCTTCAACATATCCCACCACGGGGTCAATACGGTCTATGGACATGTTTGAGTTCTTTTTGTCTTTATCTGCGGAGTCGTAGGTAAGTTCGACCCCGGTGATGGCACAACGTCCCTGCTGAGTTTCCCAAAGACTGAGGACATATTCACGGGTCACTTCGAACGGGTATTTGCCTTGCTTTGTCCGAGAACTCCTCAAGGCGGTGAACAACCTGGTTAAGTACGCTTTGGGATTTTTGCTGCGGTATTCAACCTTACGCAGGTGTTCACACTTATAACAAAGTCTATCACGTCTAACATTCCGCGCCACAGAGTGAGGGAGGGGTTCGTCGCATAAACGGCATAGGCGTCTGTCGGCGGCCTTAGACATGGTCGCCATATACTCATGCGGTAAGAATCTCCGCAAGAGCAATCCACAGCAAAAAAAATACTAGAAAAAAAATTTGAAAAATTTTCGCATATTTCGCTCTCGAATTACCTTACCGGTCCTGCAGACCCCACCCCTAACCCCGATTCGTAGCTGGAACCTTGTTTCTGATTCTTGCCATTGGAACCTTGTCGTGTTTTTAGGCCCTCGCTCCTTCGTCGCTCGGAGTAGCAGTTGGTGTGTTGTTTAACAAAGGAGTACACAACATGAGTTTATATAACCCTGAGGCATACGACGCCCACGTCACCCTGATGTATTCTGACGAGAACATGTGGTGGCGTATGTGCAGAAGAATAGTGAGACCTGACTCCGGCCCATACCGCAGAGTCGACTCCGAAGATCTTCTCGGCCAGCGTTATGGGAGGGAGTGCCCAGTTGGTGACCCCCTGCTTGCTTACCTTGACGACTACTAACTAGCCTAGCCCCTGCACCTACAGTGTGGGGGTTTTGCATTGGCTACGTTCTTATAACTAAAGGAGTACAGAACATGGACTGGGAAAACCTATTGCAGGAGTTCGAGCAGGAGATCTACGAGAGCTTCATGGAGTCGGGAGCTTGCTACGACACTAGCCGTGAAGACTATGATGAACTCTGGCTGCGAGAGAACGGCCACGACATCTAACTAACATAGCCCCTGCACCTACGGTGTGGGGGTTTTGCATTTTTAATTGTGCTTTAACAAAGGAGTTCGCACATGAAACTTTCATCTCTAGTAGCCGCAGTCGCCGTTCAAACCAAAGGTGTTTATGGCGTTGGCAAACGATTCGTTGATCAAGTTGCAGATGACATGGCCGCTATCGAAGAGCGTCGCGAAATGGAAACTAAACAAGCTGCCCGTGATAAGGCGCAGTTCGAGAAGTTTCAGGACCACGTCCGCCGACAGGAAGCCAAGGAACAGTAGCAACTGCTTACCCCTGCCTCTCACGAGGTGGGGGTTTTGCATGTTCTATGTCACTAAC
>Ga0213865_10000869_pt1 | contig 20004 bp, 9 predicted proteins | sample PICome_6_FD_160100 | JGI IMG/M metagenome (GOLD analysis project Ga0213865, IMG submission 160100) | Coastal seawater microbial communities near Pivers Island, North Carolina, United States - PICO282 | ecosystem: Environmental > Aquatic > Marine > Coastal | place: USA: North Carolina | collected...
CAGATTGATTTTTCTTAACACCTGATTTCTTAACTAAATCGTCATTAGCATAAAATGTCATCTGTGTGTCTGATACTTCGATAATGATTTCTCCATCGCCGTCTTCTGTAATCTTATGAATTTGATTTTTTACGTTACGCTGTCTTACGTTAACTTTCTTTTTAACAATCTCAAAGATTAGAGGTTTGTCTGTTCGTGTAACTGCAAAGTCTGTAAACTTTTTTGTTCCATCAATAAAATCGACAATATCTTCAAACTCAAAATATGTAAAAGTGTCTTCACTATCTTCAAGCATACGACCTGTAATAGTTTTGATAGAACCTGAATCGTCAAAATATACAAGTCTCGTTGTATCTGTTGGTTCAATTAAACTAATCATATGTTTAGTGCCTTCTCATATAGCGCAATCTTTTCTGCTGTCAACCATTCTTTGTGTACATAGTGTACAGGTAAGTTCTGTGTATAATTGCCGATATTGATAGACAAGTCATCAGCAATATCACTCTGAATAGAGTTTGACCAGATTGTACTAATCTTGTTATGTGGAATGTTCTGAACATATGATTTCATATGAACAAATGTAGGAACATCCTTAATATCATAATCGCAGAATTCTTCTTCTTTGTCAAGTAGTTTTACAGCTAAAGCGAAAGCAATATCTGCGCTCATCCAGTTTTGTCCGATACCTTTAAGAAACTTATCATAGTACACATTCCAATGTGTCATAATAAGTTCTACCATACGGAAGAATTCAAACGCAGGTTCTGACTTTTTAAAATAAGTGAAGTTACTGTATACATCTGGAAGTTCAAGTTCTGTAAACTTCTTACGATAGTAGTCGCTTGTTACATCTTCATTTCTAAACGTTTTGACGTTTGTACAACACCACACATCACGTTTATTTAGATAGTCCCACCAATGGTCTACTGATTGTGTAAACAACATATCACTATCTAAAATAATTGTTTCATCAAACGGTGACATATGAATGTATTTCCATTTGTTATGAATTTTCCAGTTATCGCTTCCCGAAACATCGCCCCAAGGTATATCTACAATATGGTCGAATACTCGTTCATGCTTTTCTGTGATTAAACTCTTTGTATGTTCATCTACACAAACACAGATAGCATTTTCTTCTTGTGTTGCTTTAAGTGAAAGTGCAAGAGCATATGTCATTTCTAGGTAATCATGTTCTGTATTGTTTTGTGCAATTACGATATATCCTCTACTCATAGTGTTTCTCCTACTTGTAGTAATTTGTCTATGTTACGCATGATACCACGCTTGTTCATAATGTGTAAGTCTGTGTTTGTAAAGCGAGAAAGAACATGCTCTGTAATGTTCTCTGCTTTTGCGCAATACATAATAATATCGTTTGCTGAATTTACTCTAAAGATGTCATCTAGGTCAAACGAATTGTTTAGATAGTCGATAGGAAGTGAAGGAGTGCTGAAAGCGACCCCACCATTAAGAGAGTGTAAAGCCATCGAAAATGCGAAATCATTTCTAAAAAGGTTCCCTGTGCAATTATATAATGCGTAATAGTATTTGTAGTTGAACTTGATATTTCTAATTAGAGTGAATAGATTTTCAGCAAACTCACTCTTTTTGAAATAGAACACTGTCGCCCAACTCATTGGAATAGTGAAATCGTCAATATAGGAAACATTGCCGCCATGTCTACCAGCAATGTCCCTATACTGACTGTTAATCATGAAGTCATTTTCACTTCCCCACACCAGGTCAAGTGTGTTACTCATTACAAAGTAATCACAATCAATGACTAAGGTTTCTTCATAAGGTGAAAGTTCATAAACTTCACTACGCCCCATATTCTTAAATGAAGCGTATTCTGGATTGTCTGCTGTATCTTTAAACAGTCTGACATTTTCAGGTTGAAAATCATCCGATAGAATTACTCTATCGAAATATGTTTCAACAAGTTCTGGATGTTGTTCACTTGATGGTGTATCTGTAATCAAACAGATTTCATCAAAGCCTGATAAATTCTTTCTCGCAAAGCCCGCACTAGCACACGCAATTTTTACATAGTCTACATATCCATTGTTTCGGGCAAAGATGATTATGCCCTTCATTAGATTTCTAGTACCTTTTCAATCTTACGTGAACTACGTAGTTTTTGATAATCATTATAATATTCATTAACCGATTCAAAGTAAAGACTTGAAATGTCTTCTAAGAATTTTTCAGTGTCTTCGATTTTGATAGGGATATCATTCTTATCAAGCAAGATAGTTTCTGTCTTGCCGCTTGATACAACAAAATTCATAAAACCAATCAAATCCTGTGATACACGGAATGTACCACCGTTTGTGCTGTATGACAATAGATTTTGAGTTTTTACTTTTAGATTATTCTTCGCTAAGTTAAATGTTTGCATTGTGTTAGAAAAGTCTAGTGCTTTCTCTAACCGTGCTTGTTCTTCTTGTGACGCTGTGATTTCGTCTGACATGGTAATACTCCTCTAGAATTAACTACTAGTATAATATATACTTATCTTAATGTCAAGAGTTAAAGTTCTGAAATATGAGAATATGTTGGTGAAGGAGAAACAACACCTAGATTTGATGGATCGTTGTCGTCTGCACGTTGTTGGTCAACTGTAACAGAAAGAGTACCATCTACATAGTCTGGGCCTTGCCATGTATTTGTAGTGTTGTCTGCATTATCTGGATATGCATCGTAGAATACAATCTTATAATCAATTGCATCATCGCCGTTAAGTTTTGCATATATGTTAATTTGGTTGCCCGAATAATAGCCTTGTGTGCCGGTTTTTTTGTAGATACTGTCTGTCGGATATGTATCAGTTAAATCTTTGAATCCAAGACGTGTGCCGCCACCGATTTCGCCTGCTGCTGATTCAGTAAGAGAATGTCCCATTTTTACTGTAGAAATACTATCAAGCAGAATTGACCACGCTTCGCTTTGTGGATGAGAAGTATCATAGTTTGATAAATCACATGTAATTCTAACTTCGCCACCGGCGTTAAAAAAATTCCTTCTAGCATCTGAATCTGCAAACGTTACTTTGAATTCATACGTTTGTGTTGAAGTCCAAGTATAATCGTCTACTCCTGCACTTGCTGGGTCAACAAATGTTTTAGAAGAAGAAATTTTATTAGCGTCAATTGACATTTTAGAAATGTCATAGTTTAGTTTATTCGCACGTACTGCTGCGATATCTGTAATTAAGTCTGGTAGAATCTTTACAGTGTCACGTAGTACTGGAAATGTTGGATCATTAGTATCTACTGGACTCGCAATTGTTGTGCCTTGGTGTTGTGCAGCGAACTTTAATGATGTTAATAACTCATTCCAGTTCGCTACACGAATCCTTGCACCAGCTGCTACATAGGAAACCATTAACTGGTTTTGGCCGTAACCCGAATCACCTGCCCCTAATCCAACGATTTCATTTATATCATCTGCGAAACCGTTGAAATCAGATGCCCTGATTTTGCCTCCTAAATAGTAACTCTGTGGTGCCATTTTATTATGTCCTCAATATTCTTTTATTATAGATTATCCGTAACTGTGCATGTTGGGTTAGTTAAGTTAACTGAACCAGATGCGTTTGATAATTTCAGTGAAGAAACGTTCACAGTTGATGTACCAACAGCTTGGTCTGCGCCAGTCCATGACCATGCGCCACCGTAACCCGAGCCTGAGCCTGTACGTGCTGCGTGTGCATCAACAAGACGTGTCTGAATATAAAGATCGCCACCTGAAATATATGCTGCGATATCTGCATAGTTTGCTGAGTAGTTAGCGTCATCTGCATATTCACGTTTCACATATGTCCATGATGTTGTTAAATCTGAATATTTTTTACGTGTTGATGCATCAAGTGTTGTTGTATCAGTAGGACGAACTGAGAAACGGTATGTACCCATTTCACTTGTTAGTTGTTCCCATGATGTACCTTGGTCATTTGATGTTGTGTCATTATGTGACATTGATACACGAAGTTCACCACCTGCTGCAAACCATGCATCCATGTTTGCTCTTGAACCGAACGCACACTTAACAACTTGTAGTCGTGTGCCATTCCAGTTTGAAACTGATTGTGTTGTTTCTGTTGCAGTTGTCATATCCCAACCTGATGAATATGACCAAGGTGAGTTAAAACGTGCTTCGATATCTGATTTGAAAGTAGTTGCTTGACCTGCATAGTGTGACCATGCAACAACTGTACCAGCATTCACCGCTGTGAATGGGTTGCTGATGTTGTAATAGTTGGCAATCTTTGCCGCCGCTGAATACAGTGAATCGAAATAAGCATCATCAATCGTGTTACCCGATGAAGGGTTTGCTGAGATTGAGTGAGACTGATTGTATCCACCGTGTACACCCGTGCCGTTTAGAATCGTGTTCATAGACGTGCGTAGGGCTGCGAACGGATCGTTTGCATTAATTGTATCTCCTACAGCCATTTGTATATACTCCTAATTTGACTAGTCATTATATGGCTTGCGCCTTAACTAACTTGGGTTTTTCCGGAATCCCGCATTAGCTAACTTGTATTGTGATTGTGTAGTCAATCACAATTGTTCTGTTTGCTGATAGTAACACAGGATGAAAAGTAACATGTGTAACTAACAGCGATTTGTCCTCTACCAATTCAATATTATCATTTGCAACTTGCTCAAAACCAGCAACAAGTCCTATCTCATCAAACGTAAACGCATTTACACTTGTTGTGTCAGTACTGCTATCAGTTAGCGGTGTTGTGATGTTAGGGTTAACTTCACGTTGCATTGCTTCATAATCATCATGTGACATTTCAACTCTAAAATTAATTTTAGAAGTTCTGTTTGGAACGATTTCGCCGTCTCCCATGTCTTGTCCTGGGAAGTAAACAGTGTTATTGGTCTTTTGATGATACGTTTTTGAATATAGTGATGATGTGCTTGAAATATAAGGAAGCTCATCATAAATTTCTGATATTCTCGGTGAGCGATAAGATAATGTTGTAGTTGAACTTGATCCGCCGTTACCAAATGCCATCCAGTTAATACTTGGCGGAACATCTAAGTCAACAATACTTAAAGAAGAACCTGCTAAAGATGAGGCAATTACGTATGCCATATTACCTGGGTGGATGGCATTACGCTTCTTAACAAGTGTTTCGCCGGTCTCTTTATCTTTGATGTGCAGAGTACCAATCACTTGTGTTTGTACGTTATCATTAAACATTAAAATATCTCTCTAAATTCGTTAATCTATTATATTTATCAAAAACTTTAATTCTTCTTTTTTTACAGTCCATTACTGCACCAATTCTAAATCAAACAGTTTTCTCACTTCGCCGTCTGTAATTTTATAAGGTTTACTCAATATATAAATTGTATCACCTTGAATAAATTTTGATGCAATACCATTAAAAATCGCTCTATGTGAAATATTATAAGATGTGTCTTTTTTACTGTCATACATCATAAATTCTATTTCATTATCATTGTTTTCTAGTGCAATCAACATTATAGTATCATCTTTTGCGTGTCTTAGATTTTCATATGATGTTGTAAGTGTCTTGCCATCAAAACTATCAAGCACAGCGGTGCCATCTATATCCATATAGTATCCTCTACCAAACATATCATAGATGACAAACTGCCTATTGTCACCAGAATTAATTCTGAAAACCATTGATTCTCTTAGGTGTGTATCGAATTCGCCGGTATCATAACCACCTTCTTCCCAAGTTTGTGTATTGAAACGTCTTAGTAATCCACCTGCATCATAATCTTGGTTTCTAACATTTACAAGATATTGATTAGTTAATGAAATCCATTCATTTATAATCTCTTGTTGTTCTTCGTTCATCTTGTGTTCTGGATTCTGTCTTACTAACTGTATTAAATGTTTATTATATGTATATAGATGATACAATCTTTTCAAGTTATCCGGAATTGATTCTTCAAGTGTGTAGATGTCAAGTCCTAAAACTTCACCACTTATAATCGTCTGGTCTCCACCATCGATTATGTTATCTTTATATCTGCTATAACCGCCGAAACGCAATTCAAGTTCCATTGCTTCATAGATATCAACATCTGTTGGCATTGTTTCTGCATATGGGTATACACGCTCTGTTTCACGTATCTTTGTGTGATATGGTTTTGTTTCGTTTACGTAATCAATGATATCGTTGTAGTTGTCATTTTGATAAATTGCATATTGGCGCAGAGGTTTGTTCATCATAAACAAGTCGATGTAACTTGTTTTGAATATCCAATCTGGATATGTTTTCTCTGTATACATATAATCAATCATATCAAAGAACATATTCTTAATAAATTTATTATCTGCGTACTCGTATAGCATATTAATAAGTTCATATGTCTGTACTGCTTCTATATTCTTGGAATAAGAAAGAAGCTCAGTTTCTACAGCATCAGGATTGAAGTCGGTATATGATACACGCATTGAACCTCTTTCTTTGTGAACTAATTGAAGATTATTTCTAAAGTTAAAATAGTATTCATCACCTTCATCAAGTTCAACTCTGAATGATTCTATACCATCTTTATACATTTTAATCATATCAAAATTTCTTGTCTTTGACAAGTATTGATAACTGTCTATATCTTTGAATTCACTTGATATGTACCAGTTATTTGCTTGTAAGATACCATCACCTAGAGCAATATGTTCTTCATAACGAGGGAAAACTCTTTCTAATAGAGTATCTTCAAAGTAGTCATTTACAATTGACGCAAAGTTATCTCTTGCATGATTTAAGTTTTTAAACCATGAATTAAATTCTGAAATTTTGTAAACTCTTACAACATCACCCGTTGTAAGCTGATCCGCAAACACGATATCGTATCCTGACATTATTTCGATATCCAATAATGAAACTGGGCTGTTATTAATTGTAACAACTGTATCGCTTGCATTTGCTGTAAAAGACACATAACCAGTTTCTTCATTATCGTCATCTGGTAATGTTATTTTATTATTTGTAGCATTTGAATTTGTTTCATTATAAGTTTCAGTATAAACAAGTATTCCATTGCCTACAATAGAATCTCTTAATTCATTCAAGTATGCATTGTCAATTGGCATATTTCCATTACGTTTCATAAGCTGCCAGTCTACGTGCTGTGGTTCTATGTCTTCATTTGTAAATCTATCAACTCTATACTCAATTGTGTCATTATTAAACTGTTCATTATTTGATATAATAACAGTTCTATCGTCAATTGGTATAAACTTATCTGTTACTCCACCGCTTTCAATTAGCATTCTAATTTCATTGATTGAATATTCTTTATCGGTGACCTCAATACCCACAGTTGACCAGAAATGATAACGTGTTACACGAACATTTCTACCAGTATCCCAGTATGTTTCAGTATTAAACCAAGATACATCCTCAGGTACAGTATTTGATGACTTCCATTGTTTAATTGTGATTTTAGAGCCTGACAATAGTTTGCCCCAAAATCTTTTTACGTAATCAACGTCAATGTTACCGTTTGCATCACCATAATCATTGTATCTATAGTATCTTGCTGTTGATGTGTCCCACCAGATATCACCTTCGTGTTCACCCAGCCACATATCTTCACTATATTCATCATCATACTTTGCTGGGTCATTCCAATCTACATAATCTATATCTTTTATGATTGATCCTGGCATTTTTAAATTTAATGGATCAAATAACTGATAATTATGGAATACATCTCCATCTTTTATTATCAATCTGTTAATCATATCGATATCAACTAAGTTGTTTACCTGCTTCGCAATGATTTTATTTGTTCCAACTGGGTTGAACTCTACAACTGCCCAACCATTACCTAAATCTTTATAATCGTCTGCCCAAATTTTACTTGCTGTATTAAGCCCCAACTCACTTTCAAAATCATCATACGAAATATGTTCAAAATTTGGAGTATAACGCACTGACTTCCAGCGCATAATTTTAAAGTTAGCATTAGATGTAACATTTGTATAATCAGTGTATAGTCCTATTTTTTCTAGAACACTTGTGTCTGTTCCGCCAAATGTCAAACCAACTGCTGAACTTGTAAATACCATTCTTCCATCAGATGAAACTGATACTACAATATCATTTGCTGCTGCATTAATCTGTTCTTTAAATAGCTGAACCGACGCAACATTAGGAACTGTGTTATTGTATGTACCAGTCGCAATACCTAAATCATCCCATGGATTACCATCATAGTTTAGAATCTCAATTGATCCAGCAGATGATGAAATTACTATTCTGTTTGTTCCTGCATATTTTTCTGCACGTGTATTACTTGGAAGAACGGCATTAATGTCTGCAATAATAGAGTCAATTGTTTCTGCTGTAATAACTGTACTTGTTGTGTTAAACCCTAGACGATTTAATATATCTGATGTTGCTGCTTCTATTTCAATAGAATTACCAGAAGACGACACAACAATGTTGCCGCCAATAGTGGATGCTGTTACAAGTGGAATATTTGCAGATACGATTTGATTTGCAACACTAAACGCAGTAGGAGAAGTTGTTGCCGCATAAGATCCATCCAAACCAAGTCGTTCTGCTAATGAACCTGTTATTGTTAAGCTGTCTGCACTAGTATCAATGATTAGTTTACCACTACCGTCTACGTTAACATCAAAAAATGATTGTAGAGATAGTTCTTGTCTTATATCTAATAATTTACTTCTTACGATTACATCATTACTTGATAATCCTAAATCTACTAGAATAGAACCTGTGATTTCTATATAAGACAAACCAGTTTCAAATACTAGAACACCATTGCGATTTACTGGTGTTACTGGCGCAGCCGAAGCCGTTATTATACTAATAATGTCATTAATATCTAAAGGATTGGGTTGCGGTATTCCAGTCAGACTAATAATAAAACCAACATCATTGTTTACATCGTCCCCATTTTCGTCCTGCGTAATATCTGTTATAGCTGTAGTAAAGCTAATTTCTCCAGTAGTCGAATTATATGTGAACTCCGAACTAGATAATGTTCTTGTACCATTACTATCTGTTAATTCAATAGAATCTACCGTATATAAAGTATGATCATTATTCAAGTCTAGCGTTGACACTGGAGTAGTGACAGACTGTCTTGGTTCTTCTTTTGAATTTGGAATAGTATCATCAGGAACTACAAATGAAACAACTGTACCATTAATGTTCATTGATTTAGTATTATATAATAGCGGATTAGTAATAGTACCTACAATTTCTATATCTTTACTTTCAACATCGATATAGTCTCCGCCCGCATCGCCTTGAATTTGCATTTCAAGTCCAGAAGAAATAGTATCATTTTCATCTATGTCAGATTGTAAATTGATTCTTGTTTCTGAACCATAGTCTACAGTTATAGATACCCCATTAATTGTAAATGTGTCACCAACATCTGATGTTGTGCTTGTGTCAGCACTGATAGCGCCGCCGCCGAACCTAACAACAGTCTCAGTGTTTAATTGATTTCCGTTTATGTCATAAACGATAATTCTTCCTTCATCCCCTGCCGTAACATTTGGATCAATAGTAGCAGTTTGTCCACCAATTGATAAACCATAAGACGCAGTATCTCCGTCGGATGTGTAAACGTAAGGAGTTCCGTTGATGATAAGTCTGTCGCCATCAAAAAATTGTGGGTTAGATACTGAACCGATAGCTTGCACACCGGTATCTTCTGGTGTTGGAACATATACAGAATTATTAGTAGTTGTATCAATTTCTACTATTATAGGCTCATAGTCTGTATCGTAAACTAGATATTCATATACAGTTTGCCCGTTTTGTTCTTTTGTGCCGTCATCTACTAAGTTATAATATCCGTTAATTGCGGGGTCTACATCTAGTGCAGAAATTTTTAAAAATACAGCATCGTTGATGTCTACTTCATTCGTAAGTCCAATATATAACTGCCCATCTTCTGTCTCACCGATGTATACTATTTCTGAAATCTCGGAAAGTCTCTTAACATCCCATTCACGCTCGTCATCAAATCTAATCCAAGCCAAGTCTCCCTCATAGAATGTATCTCGTACTGTATTTTCTAAAATAGATGAGTTTCTTACCACATAATTTACATGGTCTGGATTAACGTAACCAGATGTCATTATAGGATGGTTTCTATACCAGCCGTCTTCTTTTAGAGCGAACTGTCCATTTTCATCCCACTGCACTTTTAATGGGTCACTGTTAATCTGTTCTTTTCTTAGAATCTTTGCATCTGTTACTTTTCTATTTCCAGTTTTTCCATATTCTTTTAATTTAAATGCCCATACTTCTTCGTGTTCAACGTCTGCAAAGTTAGAATTTTTATTAATAATTCTATTAACACTTTGCTTTGTGCCTTTGCCTGCTAAGAAACCTTTATGGAATTCTAGTTGTGACTCTCTGTCAATAAAATGATTTGATAGATAAGTTCTAGGGAAGAAGCCAAGATGTGCTGCTTTTAGTTTGTTAATAATTTCAAGTGATTGGTCAACTAATGTATCTCTATAATACCTTGATTCTTCAACCATAGTTTCAAAGTTTGGTAGTAACTCACCGTCAGATGCAATAAAACCATCTACTGCTAGTGTACCGTCCCAATCGGCTGTTCTGTTACAATCAATCAACATTCTTAGATTACGGTTGTGTGTTAGAGGATCATAAATTGTATCACCAAATGAATCTTCTCTGTCGATTACCATTGCATGTTCGATGTCTTGTATGTCTACTTTGATTCCATATACTGGTATGTCCGATTCCCAGACAATACCATTGCCATCGATGTTGAACTTGATAGCAGTCTTTGGTAACTGTCTACCAGAACTATCAACAACACGATAAAAGTTTTTATTGTTAGGTCTTCCTACAGTTGCGACACCATATGGTGTATCAAATCTACCTGTTCTTAGGATAGGAGTTAATGTTATAAAGTCGCCAACTTGATGAATTTCACGTGACCAATCTAGGAACTGAATTAATAGGGATTCAAAATCTACTACCTCACTAAACTCATCTAAGTCTGTAAAATCCCAACCTACTAATTTTAAATATTCTTGATATCCAACAAATAGTTGAGCCACATCACTTAGTGTTTCGAGTATATCACCGTAGTTGTGTACTTTTAATTGATCTTGTAGTACTTCTTTGTAGCCAACTGCATCAATAGTATTAACTAGAGGCCACTCTCTTACTAATTTCCATTTACCATCTGATAAGTCTTTATCAAAACTTTCTGATGCCTGGTGTGCTTCCAATGAAATGTAAGGCTTATGATTAAATTCAGTATACGAATCATTCTTATAATATTCACCTGCTGTCCATTGTTTCAGATTAGCAAGGTCACCACTTGACGACCAACGTTTTACACCCGATGTTTTGTCCCAATCTAGCGTATAGAACACTGGATTAAAATCATCATAACCTGAAATTCTATAACCAAACTTTTTAACGTTCGGTTGAGAAACTAACACCCACGCACTATAATCAAAATAACCTTCTTCATTTATTTTTTCAATTTCTTTAGTTGTCTGTGCCTCTGATTTTCTTTTATAATATTTTCCATCGTTTTGACGTAGTACAATATCACCAATTTTATAAGACGCAGTGTCACCAACAGTATAGAATGGATACTGTGCATCTAATGATACTTTTTCTATGATGATAGCCGAGAAACTTTCTGAACGGTTTGGTTCGCCCGCATGGACAAATAGATCATAATTGTCTTTTGGAATCTCTGATACATTTGAATTCGAAAATGAATTTCTTTCGCTAAACAACTTGAAGTTATTAACGAAGCCGCCTAGTTTAGAACCTAATTTAAATGTATAACCGTCACGCTCACCAATCGTTGTTGCTACTGAGTAGCCTTCACGTTTGTTATAATAATCTACAATATTTCTAATCTGTGTGTCGTAATCATCCAACACTTTAAATGGGTTTTGTTGTATCATCATTAAGAATTCAACAAACGGATATTCTGAATTTCTACGCCACGCCAATTCTTCTGGAGAACCGTCACCGAACTCCCAGTCTTGTTTTAGAATTTGTTTATCATCTGCTTGTAAATTGAATAATGTTAAGATGTCTCTAAGATTTCCATTTGCATCAACTGGAATAGGCCAAGTAGCACCTGCTCTTGTTTTTAGTTGATCCCAGAATGAATATGCTGTAAAATCTACATCTTCAAAATATCCACCTAATGCTTCATAACCATCGTCTTCAATCCAACCGAATAGTTCTTCCTGAGGTCTCTCTGTAAGTCCTAGCGTCAACCAAGGCTGTGTGAAAATAAACTCAGTATTGTAGACATAATTTAATATTGCTCTCCAAGAGCCAGGAATATCATCGCTTATAGCACGGTAGTTCCACGTTTTCCAGTTATTGATATCAAATGCTGTGTTTCTTAATTCATCTATATTATTTTTAATCATCCACTTCTTAAAGAAAGGATATGCCATAAATCTCTTTTCAGCAAATGTATATTCGCTGCTATACGAACCGTAAAACCCATACGAATGATTTGTTTTTTCAGTTGACTTATCTGTATTTCTGTTGTATACAAGAGTTTCAAACATCAACAAGATATCATCAGTTCTATCTCCCCAACCAGGAGTTACAGACCCGTCATGCCCCATAATAAATGTGACTGGCGTTGGATAGTTATTATCAATAAATGTTTTTGGCTCATATAACGCAGATATACCTAATTTTGTAGCACTCGGTGGGATAAACGTTTCTGCTAATTGTGAGTAATATCTTATTTTAATATTATCCTCAGGTTTAACCTCGTATGATGTAAATGTTACGTATAGTCCGCTATCTGATACTTTATAATCTTTGTTTAATTTTAAAATTGTATCATTTAAAATTATCACAACATTTTTGTCATCTACTATCTTTATTTCCGATGGTACCGAGTGTTCAAGTCCACCAAGAACAATACCCAAGTCCTTTTCGATATAATGATTATATTCATTGCCCATTACAATCATGTCTGAGCCATTGAAAATATCAATATTTTCACGTTTTAGTTTTGAAATATTCTGTACTGCTGTTTCAAGAATCTCTAGGTTACTCTTTGAATTAAGATAGTCCTCTTTTAGTAACTCACGTATTTGTAAAATTAGTTTATTCTTGTAGCTAGAAAATGAACCCGCTAAAAACTCTACAGATTTAATAGGATCAAAGTCATCACGTGTTATTGCAAAATAACCTTTTCTAACGTCAGTATCATGTGTAATGATTACACTGCCGAATTGATTAAATCGGGTCTTGTCCTTTGTATCAGTTCCTAGATTTCTATAGTTGTTGTGTGAATTTGCTGCTCCTACTAAGCCGTCAGTAGTTTCAATCTGTCTTAAAAAATGTTCATAGAAAACAGAATATGTCATTTCTACTAAATGGTGTGTTTCATTATCAACATTGTACTCAACTATAGGATCAATACGTTGCCAAATTCTATCACCATCAATATCTACTGGATCTTTTGTACAGTAATCAACATATACATCACCCGTTACTGGTTTATCAAAAACAACGGTATTTTTATCAACTACTGAATAGTTTTCATTTAATTTCAATCCATCTACATACACATCGATATCATTATTTGACTTGGCACGTTGTGGCAACGAAATAGTTTCAACTGTAGTATTACCTAGCTCTTGTCTTAGGTTTCTGTAATTAAATTCAGATTTAGTATATAATTCATTATAGATATCATAGTTATTTTCTATTTCTAATCTATAAGTTTTACCCTCAGGTATTGTAATTTGAAAAACAAACTCACTGTTATAATCGCCTGATTTTACTTTTGTTCTTAGTCCTACATAAGGATCAATTTGATACAAGTCATCAACTACATATTCAAAGATAGAATAATCCATACCTGCACCAGTTCCATCTTCATTGTATAATTCAAACAGTGGAATAGTCCAATTTGTTTCTGATACTGATTCATTATTAGTTGGAACTAATCTATTATCAAATTCAATAATAGGTCTTTTTGCTTGTAAGAACAGTTCTGTATTATCTGTTTTTACATAAAAAACTTCTTCTCTATCTGATTCTGGGATATCATCGATATTATCAACTGTAGACAAATCAACCATGGTAATACCAGACGAACTTTTAATAAGATGTCTGATGTCATCATAATGAAACCATTGGTTGTTTTCTGACCAATAATTACTTGCACCAGTATCTATCGTTATATATCTTGTAGCTATATTTTTTGTTAAGTTAATACCCACATGGTTTACATGAACATGTAAATCATTTGCAATATATCTTTTAATCTTAGGAGAACCATCAGATTCATACACTGCAAATCCATTTTCATCTTTTACATGAATATAAAGAGGCAGTGGTAGTGCCCAGTAATACATATGCCAGTTAACAAACTTGTCTGCATCAATAGGTAAGTTTATAGTATTGTGTGTACTCTTAAACAGTCTACGATGGTCATTCGTAAGCATACCTTTGTTAAACATTGAGTTTAGCAAATCATCATAGAAGATTCTATCTTTAATAGCATCATTAGTAAATACTGGCTCTAAACCATAATTGTCTCTACTGTACAGATGTTCTGGAAAGCTAAGATAATTATTTTCTTCGTTGTTTAAGCCCTTTTCACGTCTACCAACATAAGCACGTGTCTTAGCAAGATTACCTTTAGAGAACACTCTTTCAAGTGTTGTATCAAAGATATCTTCTAAATCTCTGTTTCTCAGATGTGCTGGTAGAAAATCGTAAATCTTGTTTGCCATGTTTTATTCGCCTGATAATTCTAAATCTGTTATACGTTCAATAATTTTTACATCTGCTGATGTTGTTACGCTCATGAAAATTTCATTTGGTTCACTAGTAATACTTAGTAGCTTTGTGAATTCACTTCCTGAATATTTAGGAGTAATCACTACTGACGAAATCAGTTCTGCACATTCTTTATGTATATGTGCTGCTAACTCAGAGAAGTAGAAAGTATCACCGAAATCCCAATTTTCAAGTTTGAAGAAATTGTTTACTGCGGTTGATACACCTGATTTAATTTCACTATCAGTGAACAGTGTGCCGCTTTTCTTTACTACTTTGAATATTGCTTGATTTTCTTGTGACGCCTGTGAACCGAAAAGAGGTTTAAATCTAACTGGTACATATGAAACATGATCCGAGATTGATTCTTTACCTTTAATATTTTCCATAAGTTTTTTTAGTTCATAATTGTTTGCTGCTTTTGGCATTTGACCTGCAAAGCCCGAATTTTTCCACGCTTCAATTTTACGAGTGTAATCCGCAGTAAGTACGTATACGTCAACAATGTTAGATGTCGATGGATCGATGCGCTTATCTATATCAGCATAGTGATCCCAAATATATCTAGCAAGAGTATTATTTCTATTAGATATACCATTAACTAATTTTAATCTCGTACCAGACGGAATAGCGCCCTGGTCGTTTATTAACTCAATATATGTAGAATCACTGTTTAGCGAAGTGTAACCACCATTCAGTGAAATTCCTAAATTGTTATACCACTCTTTTGCTTCGGTGTTATAATAAACATAATATTCTTGTTTAACATCTGTCGGATCATTTGTAACTATAGCCAAATCTGAAATTTTAAATGTACTGCTGTTTGGTACCATTTCTGTAATTAAATATCTGTTGCTACCTATAACATCAACCATACCCAATGGGTTTTTATCAGTATCCATTGTAGTAAGTTTTACTTTTGTGTAATCGTTGTAACCCTTTTCATCTGTATATACATCGTATATGAAGCTACTTGAAGTTCTATATGCTGGAATAGAAAGCGTTGTAGTTCTATTAATCTTTACCGCTGATTCTGCACGTACAATAAAGTCTTCAAATCCAGCTCCGCCAGATGTAGTATAGATATCATAAACATCAATAACAGATGTCCCTGGATCATAAGTCCAGAAAATTAGTCTATAAGAGAAATTATCACCATCATTTGAAGTTGCAATCAATTCTAAGTGTTTTGTATCTACTCTTGTTGTGTTATCAAGTTTAACAACAATAGTTGAAAGGCTTAACTCACGTGTAGAGTCAAATTGTATTTCAGCGTATGCAAATTGTTTCCAGAATACAGATGTCGATTGTGCAGGAAGTATACCATTTGCAAACTGGAATTGATATGTCGTGCTAGATGGATCAGTTTTAAACACGATGAAGTCATCAACTATACCAGATGGAACATTTGTAGGATCTTCAATTGTTATCGTACTTGGAGTGTGTCCATCAGTCAGATCCTCTGCGTTTACAAAAACAAAGTTCTTGCTACTTCTTGCTGTTTCAAAATAAGAAGTGGATACAGAACCACCAAAGTCATCTGAATCAAAGTCAGTTGAACTTAATGAAATTAGCGTTGAGTCTGCATTAGCTACGTTACCTGTTTCTGCTACAACGGTTAGTGTATCTGATAATTCAAACTCTGTAGTTTCTAAAATAGGAGCCTCATTGGTTACAGGATCACTAACATCATCAATAACGATATCTGAAATATCAATTGTAACTGGCAACGTATACTCATCATTCTCTCGGTTTCCAATCGGAGTAGAATACCCGTCATTATTCACACCTGATGTGATGTCAAATATACCGCCTGATTTTGTTTCTAGTTTGAACGACATTGCATCTACTGGTTGTCTTAATCCATAGTCTACTTGGTTTTGTATAAATGCTAGATTGTCCGGTGCACCTGACCAAGATTTATAATACAAATCGAATGTTGCTACTGTTCCTTCAAGGGAATAATTATAAATTTTACTATGTCCCAATGTTACAGTTGCATCAACCTCAGAACCACCTGAAACATCATTCTCACCAGGGCGATAATAGTCTAGTATAATTTTATCTTGTACTGCTAGATTTGTTTCTAAGTTAACAGATTTATTTGGATTGCTGTAAAAGAACTTAACTGCATCTGTCGATTCAAATACAACCTTTTTACCCCAGAATTTTGCTTTGTATTCTGCGTCTGCTGCTCGTATACCTTGATTATATGATAATTCTACATATGTTTGCAATCCTGGAGTAAGCGCATATGTCTCATCGTCTCCATGAATTGTCCAAACCCATCTATCATTTTCAGAATCGTAAACATACTTAATTATAAATGAACTTACCGTATCATTATCAAACGCCCAATTTTTAATTTCAAGTATTTCACTTTGTTCAAATCGTGTTCTAAATCCTTTAACAATTTCTACAATATAAAGCTCTGAATTTGTTTCTGGAATTATATCTTTAATGATGTATGAAGTATTACTTGTACCACCACCAGACTGTTTTGCACCGTAAATTCTAGTCCAATAATATTTTTCAACTGCACCATTTTCAGATATTGATTTAATCTTAATAAAATCACCAGGGTACATTCTTTCTGCAGGATGTTCTTCTTCGCCTGGATCTGGTTCTGGGAATCTATTATAAAAAATAGTTTTTGGATTAGTTGGGTCAATCTCAATATATACCGGCCATGATATATTATTATTTTTTAACTCAGGTCGTGTTTCTTCGTTTATAACTACTTCTGGATTGCTACTATTTGTAATATAATAATGATTAGCAAGCGAACCGTGCTTCAACACTTTAGATATTTCATTTCTGATAAAATTAATTGAATTACCGTATTCTTTATTAAATTGAAGTTTAGATGTGATAACATCGTCATCCAAATACATTGAACCATCGTTAGCATTCACTGTTACATTTGAGTGATGACCAGTAACATCATCCATTTCAAAATAACGTGAGTTACCTGAGAAGTTTGTATTAATTGCTTTTACTTTTTTAACTACATTTGATCCAAGTGATAACGGAAGAACATTATAGTCTTGTCCGTTAACCATTCTATCTTGAGCATAGTATGAACGTGGAGCAATTCTTTTTACACTGATGAAGTTTTCCGCTTCATAGTTTTCTGCAAAGTCACGTGTAGTTGATAGTGTTAACCTTAGAGTATGCGATACTCCGTCAGCGCCGATATAAGGAATTGCGATATCTGCATTTTCAATTGATGTTCTATCAACAGAATAACTTTCATTATCTACAACACGATACCAAACACGATAATTACCAAATGCTGAATTACCAAAGATGCCATCTGGATAATGTAGTTCTACTCCATTGTCAATAGTTGTATTAACACTAACGATATCACTTGTACCTGAACGCAATGAGTTATAAATTGCTGTTTCTCTTGTATCATTATCTACTTTAACTACTTCACCTACAATTGCGCCTGCGCTGTTGATTTTCTGAATCCAAACATCTGTATTAGAAATATTATTCTTTGCAACCGTTTGTACACGATTTGAAATATTCATTGTGTAGTTGTACGTTGTAGAACTTAGTTTACCTAGTTTTGTGAATACAAAGAAACCTGTACGGTCAGATGCAGGACCAAGATTATCATCACGGTTAATAATTGTGAAGTTCTTTGTTCTGTCTGGTTGCATTTCGATAACTGTGTCATCTTCAAAGCCAGCACGAACTGCTTCTAATGTTCTATTTTTGCCTGCTAAGTTTGACTTAAAACCATACACCACAGATTTACTTGATGTGTTTTCTTTAATCTCATAAAGTTTATGGTCAACTGTAGAGATTTTCAAACTTGCTTTAGGATTTTGAATTTTTGTATTATCATCTAGCGCAGCATTAATTACTGTGATAAAATTCTCATACCACTCAGTATCATTAGAGTCATTCCAATTGATTGAACGATTTGCGAGAGATACACCGTTCGAGTCAAAAACGTCTTCATCTGTTCTAATGCTTGTGATTTTCATAAAGCCACGTGCGTTAATAGGACGTGTTTTATTATACCCCATTGACTTAGCGATACGCAATACGCTTTCTTTACGTTCTGCTAAACCTAAAAAGTTTTCACGTGTGTTCATATCTAAACGATATGATAATGAATGACCTAAATATGCAACAAGGTCTAGAACTGCAATGAATTCTGAACTTGCGATAAAGTCATTATACTTGTCTGGGTATGTTTGCTTAATGTATAAAAGAAGCGCATCTCTGATAGTATCAAAGTCGTATGCTTTTAAACTAACGTTTGTAAACGCTGTATAAACTGCACTCCAGCTTTCACTTGCAAATAAATTGTCAACTCTTTCTTGACTCATGTTTACTCTCGCTCTAAATCAATTTCTAATGTTACTGGTGTATTCTCTGGAAGAATACTAACTGTCAGATATGCACTGACTGTATGTTCTGTTTCTTTCACAACAAGATTAATGAATTCACATCTTGGATCTTCTGCTACGATTTCTTTTATATCTTCTTCAATTAGCATTTTAACATCTGATGTTAGCGGTTCAAAAATCAAATCATGAATGATACTACCAAATGTTGGCATCATAATACGCTCGCCTTTGCGAGTCATCAGATGGTTCATTAAGTCTTCAATCACAAGGTCTTTACCTGTTAAAACGTGATTAATCGCTTTTTTGTTTTTAGTACTAAAACCTGAAAATCTAAGTGCCATTTCATTCTCTCTGTAGTTTTTGATTAAGAGTATTTATCTGTGTATAAACTACGAATATAAATACTGACATGAATATAGGTATATTGGGATCAAGTTTTTCTGTAGGATGTCATCATAACCCAGAAACAAAGCAAAATGACTTAGCATTACCATTTGAACACTGGCTTGAAAAATATCTTCCAGAACATAATTTCTATAACTCTGCTTGCTCGGGTAAAGGATCAGAACTTTACCTGAATAAAATCGTATACCTAAAGAAACATTATGATATAGACGCAGTATTATTAGAACTTGTTAACAATCGTTCAATGCTAAATGTAAAAACACAAGAATATGATTTAGAAATCATAACCGATGAGTTATACCGTGATAGCTCATCTATTTGGGATTATGTAAGAGCTATTACACAGCCAATAGATTTTAAAAAATTTTGCACAGCAAAAGAGTTTGTTACATGGAAAGACGTACAAGA
>Ga0213865_10000872_pt1 | contig 19976 bp, 12 predicted proteins | sample PICome_6_FD_160100 | JGI IMG/M metagenome (GOLD analysis project Ga0213865, IMG submission 160100) | Coastal seawater microbial communities near Pivers Island, North Carolina, United States - PICO282 | ecosystem: Environmental > Aquatic > Marine > Coastal | place: USA: North Carolina...
AGGACAGTGGAAGCACCCGTCGCCGTATTGTCGGTCATGATAACCAATCGCTCAAGTATCGTATAAGGACAACGGGCAATTTTGAACTTGTTCGACACAAACGGGCAAATTGTTTCCGTAAATCGGGGGCAAATACCTAGTTTCCACATAGTTATTTGACCGCTTTCATCATAGATTAGTTTGGTTTGGGCATAAATATGGGATTCAAGCGCGTACTAATTGCAAACCGTGGCGAAATCGCATTGAGGATTCTGAGAACTCTCAGAGATATGGGTATTGAAGCTGCAATTATCCACGGCAGAGAAGACAGACTGTCTCTGCCAGTGAGGTTGGCTGATGTTGCTTATCCGATTATGAGAGCTAACCCCTTAGATTCCTACCTCGATATCGAAGCTGTAGTTCAGGCTGCTAAAGACCTTGAATGCGATGCAGTTCATCCGGGTTACGGGTTCCTAGCCGAAAATGCACACTTTGTAAAGAGGCTTGAAGAGGAAGGTATTACATTCATTGGTCCAGCATCGGGAGTAATCACTCTACTCGGGGATAAAATTGAGGCCAGAGCGGCTATGGAGGCAGCAGGACTTCCGACAGCTAAAGGAAGTAGCGAGCCGATTTCAACCGCAAAAGTTGCAAGCGAATTGGCTGATGAAATCGGCTATCCGGTAATTATCAAGGCGGCAGCAGGAGGTGGCGGAATTGGTATGCAGATTGTACACGCTGCAGACGAATTCGAAGGCGCACTCAAACTCTGTCAAGGCAGAGCAAAATCAGCATTCGGCGATGACAGAGTTTTCGTAGAGAAGTATATTGAAGGTGCACAGCACGTTGAATTCCAAGTTTTGGCAGATGGTGAAAAAGCAATTCACTTCGGAGAGAGATTCTGTTCAATTCAACGCCGCCATCAAAAATTGATTGAAGAAGGGCCTTGGTTGAGCGATGAGAAAAGAGCGGAAGTTGGCGCTTTGGTTTGTGCTGGTGCAGAATCTGTAGGATACAAAGGTCTAGCAACATTTGAGTTTTTAAGAGATAAAAATGGCGACTTCTACTTCCTTGAAGTCAACCCACGTGTTCAAGTCGAACATACAGTTACTGAACTGATTACAGGCTACAACCTTGTCGAACTAGGAGTTAGAGTAGCACAGGGCGAAAGCCTTCCACTCACTCAAGATGACATCAAGATTAGAGGTCACGCAATTCAATGCAGGTTGAACGCAGAAGATACGACAAACTTCGTTCCTTCTCCGGGAAGGCTTTGGGAATGCCACTTCCCTTCAGGATTTGGTATTAGATGTGATACTCACGCACATCCTGGTTACGAGATGCCGGGATGTTTTGATAGTCTACTCGCTAAACTGCTGACATGGGGGCCAGACAGAGATTCCGCTGTTCGCAGGATGCGTACTGCATTAGATGAAACACTCATCACTGGCGTAGACCATTTGATTCCTCTTCATAGAAGAATTATGGATGAGAAAGATTTCCTTGCTGGCGATATCACAATCGCATATATTGATGAGCACCAAGAACTTCTGGGATGATTAAAATGGACGTATTGATCGTTGGCAGTCTAGCCTATGATAGTTTAGAAACACCTGCTGGCTCGGTAGAAAATGAGTTGGGAGGATCAGCCTCCTATGGTGGATTTTCAGCAGCATTTCACAACAATGGGGATGCTGGAAATGGTGTAGGAATTGTCGGAGTTATTGGGCAAGATTTCCAATCCGAACACTTGGAATGGTACAAGAAAGCGGGACTGGACATTTCAGGTATCGAGGTGAATCAAGGTGAAACATTCCGCTGGAAGGGGTCTTACCATGGTTCTATGGCTGAGGCGGTAACTCACGAAACCCACCTCAATGTCTTCGAGAATTTCCAACCCAAAGTCCCCCAATCACTCAAGAAAACGAAAGTTTTGATGTGTGCAAACCTGCACCCTGCACTTCAATCTTCAGTACTATCTCAGACCGAGGTCAGTAGAGTCTCAATCCTTGATTCGATGAATTTGTGGATTGAAATTGCAAATCAAGAACTCAAAGATGTAATGAAACAAGTTGACATTTTGATTCTAAATGATGGTGAAGTGCGGATGTTGGCCGGTGAAGAGAACTTGATCGTTGCGGCGAAAGCTGTTTTAGAGATGAAAAATGATGGTATTCTCGTTGTCAAGAAAGGGGAAAATGGTGTTATTGCATTCCATCCAGAAGGTATGATTTCCATGCCATCTTTCCCAACCTCAAATTTGGTTGACCCCACTGGATGTGGTGACAGTTTTGCCGGCTCTATGGCACACTATCTGTCAAAAAATTCCGGCGAGGTAAGCAGAAAGGAATTGGCAGAATCACTTGTGCATGCTACTGTTACTGCTTCATTCACTATCGAGAATTTTGGCACTGAGAGAATTAGAAAACTCAGCGCCGAAGAATATGAATCTAGACTTTTAGAGTATAGAAGTATTACAAAGACTTCTTGATTGCACTATGCTCAAGAACGTGCCCTTTCTGGCCCGACCATGACAGTACTGAACATCGCTATGATTGGGAGCGACGATTTGGCTAAAGCCATAGCTAAAGCAACCGACCAAAGGGATGTCCACACGTACGTGCACAAGGAATCAAGTGCGGACGGTCCCAGGATTCTGTCAATTATTAGGCCAGCAAAAATGCCCGAAAGAATCCGTCCATTTTTCAATTCTCTTTGCGCTGCAAGAGTTGGACTAATCGAAGTTAGTGCGGTCGATGCCACATTTGGTGAGGTATTGGTTGGATTCGCATCAGCAGGTATCAATAAAGGAATATTCGTAATTAATCCGCCTCAAGGAGAATGGATAGATGAAGACCAAGTCAAAGCATTCATCGCTCAAGCAGGACTTTCATCCTGGAAACAAGGCAGTACTGATGGTATCGAGCTTAGGGATGCATTTTATGGTTTGATGGATGAGATTTCTGGGGATTTAGAGTCCGCAAAGCATGAGCCGTTAGTTGTTCCAATCGACCAACACTTCAACGTGAAGGGTATCGGTTTGGTAGCGATTGGATATGTCCAATCCGGTTCGGTATCTGTTCACGATGAGCTACATCTTCTACCAGCGGAAGGTCCTGGTACTGTCAAGAGTCTTCAGGTCATGGACGATGATGTAGAGCAAGCAGTCGCTGGAGACCGTGTTGGAATCGCATTGAGGAACACAAAGGAAGAACACCTCACAGGAGGTTCATTAGTAACCCATCCTGCTCTGGAAGATAAGAACAAGGGAATCTCAATTCCACTATGTCTTGAGAAGCACGATAAGAGTTCGATTGAACTGAGTATTTCTCCTTTCCAGAAGAGAGTCTTGGCAGTTGGAGATGTTGTGCACGCAAGCGTGGACCTGCAATTCGTTGTTGGAAGGGTTGAATCGAGTGACTCAGGGCTTGAAGTTGCTTGGGATTCGCCATTATTTATCAGGAAGGAAAACCCTCCAGTTGTTCTGTTAGCACAACTTGATTCTAAACCTAGAATCATGGGAAGTGCAAAGTTAACTCGGCTATCTTGAGACACCTCCAATATTGGCCCCTCCATAGGAGGGGAAAACGGTGGGTTCATAACCTCGGGTTCCACTTCGACGGTTCGGGATGCGTATGGACACGAGGCCAGAGGGGCTCGGTGTCAATGGAGTGGGGATAAAATTCCGCTCGTTGTCGCTGGGCGGAGTTCGCGGTAAGGTCAGGGCGACCTTAAACGAAAACCGCGTCTCATTTGAGTCTCGAAATGGACACGCTCTCGACATCCGTTTGAATGCGATTAGGAGAGTCCATCACCATGACACAAATCTTGTGCCCGGCTGGCTTGCAGTTGTTGGTTTAATCCTCGTTTGGGTCGCTTGGCGAGGAGTAACGGGGAAGATTCAAGCACTTCTCGGTGCTGTTGGAATTGTTCTATCTGCAGCGCATTATTTTACTAAACAGCCTACTTTGATTATTGACACAAATGCGGATGACTGCCACGTTGTATTCGGTCCGGATTTGTCGATAATAAGGCTTTGTGCATTAATTGAAAGACTACAGGAGGGGATGTCTCTTGAGGCTGCAAAAGCGAGTGTGGACAGCATGGTTAGCGATTCTGACTATCCTCGCTCGGTCAATAGCGAAGAACTTGAAGCGATTCCTGAACCGATTGAATTATTCCCTTCTGCAGTGATAAACCACTTCATTGATACAATGGAGATGGATGAAGAAATTCTTGATGCGGAACTTGAAAGTCCGGCCACTGTAATCGACGATTTAGACATACCTGGGTGGGAAGAAGAAATAATCGAAGATCCACATATCTCAGAAGGTCTGCTTGCTCGGTCAAAAGCCAACTTATTCACTCAGAGAAATCAAGTGATGCAAAATGGATGGCAAGAGCCGCCACAGCAACCGGTATACAACCAAGTCCATCGAGCAACTCCTACCGGCATGCCATCATATGGGATGTTGAATCAAAATGGGCAAACGCACTCTTTCAATCAGCAAACCCAGCCACAACCAACGCCTCCTCCAAGCGAATTCCTCCCCTCGTTCGTTGGAGCTAATGGTGCACACTTTCCACACTCAACGCCTGAGATGTTCTCGTCTCCGGACACACCGCTAAAGCCTGCTGAAGAGGTAGATGAAGTCCCATCTCTTGTCGCATCCGCAAGAAGAGAAGTCTCCCTTGAGGCAGAGATTATCCCTCAAGAAATTGAAAGTCCGAGGGAGCGCTATCCAAAGATGAGTAAATTGGTGGCTAAACCCAAAACTAACCGCTTGAGGGTGAGAAAGTCAACCGCTGCATCATTACGTGGTCGTTCTGTAATCGCTGAGTTGGTTAGTCCAACCTTGGGTAGGGCAAGCAGAATTTCCAAGCGGATTTTCCGTGGTCGCTCCCGAACCACTGATTCACTGAGGTTACAGTCAGAGAGTAATCGTCAGTCTCAGGTAGCAGAATCGATTCAAAATCTTGCAAAGAGCAATGGCGGCAGTGTTAGCGATGAGGAACTAGACCATATGCTATCACACATTGCTCCAAAGCCAGATATCCCCACAAGTTTCTCCGATTGTGTGAGCACGGAAAAGAAGAGGTCCGAGAACGTCGAGTCAATCCCTAGAATCGACGAATGAATCACTTCTTTTTCTGAGTTATCATGTGATCTCGAATTGCCTTAGCTGCAATCCAATCTTCCTTTTCTTCATCAGAAACTGGAGTGAATTGTGGTATAGGAATTGGACGCATCATCGAATCTATTGCGACCATGAAAAAGTAGCCATCACAAATTTGTGTCTTGGACCAATCAGATTTGTTCATTGCCCATGCTGTGACTCTTGCACACGCAGTCCTATTTGAGGTGAAAACGATTCTTGCGGTTACTTCAATCAAGTCTCCCTGTCTTGCTGGCGCCTTGAATTCCAATGTATCGATTGAAATTGTTACGAATTCTCTGTGTGCGAATTTAGCACATACAATACCTGCGGCTTTGTCCATGAGGGAGAGTAATCTGCCTCCAAACAATGTGTTGTAGGCATTGGTGTCCTGGGGAAACACCTCCTCGATAAGGGTCACAGGTTCAGTACTGAATGGTTCCATGTATACTCCTACACACCTACACATCTTCAATCCATTTGCAATATACCCATCCCATCCTATGAATTGATGTGTTGCCGGTTTTACGAGGTAATCATGTCGGGGGTCTGCATCGCACTTGTTAGCGGCGGGATAGATTCTCCTGTCGCAGTTGCTCGCATGTTGATGAAAGGCTGGAAAATATATCCAGTTCATGCATCACAAGAACCCATCACTGGTCCAGGTCCTGAACAGAAAACGGTCGCCCTCCTTCGGTATTTACTAGATATTGAAGGGCCGCTTGGAGATGCAGCCCGTGAAAATTTGTCAAGAGAGTTAGTGGTTGTACCTGTTGCTGAAAAGTTAGCATTATTCACTGAAAAGTGGAATCACACTGAATATTTCATACACATGAAGAGACTGTTCAGCTCCATAGCAACAATCAGAGGTCAGGAAGTAGAAGCAACACATTTGCTCACAGGTGAAAATCTAGGCCAAGTTTCCAGCCAAACTTTGGGTAACCTTGGTGGGATTGAGATAGCATCGGGCCTCATGCCTCTTCGACCACTATTAGCATTCGATAAAGTGGACATAATGACGATGGCAAGGAATATTGGGACATTAGAGATTAGTGAAGGTCCAGAGATTTGCGACGCTCTTGGTCCAAGTAAGCCAACGACAGTAGCAAACAAAGAGTGGCTCGAGAGGTCTGAAGAGAGGGTAGGTGGCTTGCAGCACCTTGCTAAGGATTGTTATTCACAATTAAGAGTCGTAAATTTGTGAACCATTCGGGTCCCCCCCTAAAGGGGGGAACCCGTTTGCTCACACTCCCGTCGGTCTTTTATGCCGAACTTGCCTCCGTAGGCAAAGAGGGTAGCCCAATGAAAGACAAAAAGAGTGCAATTACCGCTTTGGTATTCTCGGTTTTGATGATTATTTCGCCCATGGCTGGAGCGGCAAATGTTAGCACATTCAGTGGTGGAGAAAGTGAGGTAACAGTCGAAGTTAGAGACGGCCCAGATTATACAAACATAGTCGACGGAACAGTGAATCTTCCATCCGGTGATACGGTTACAAGCGCTAGCGTGAAGATTTCAACAGATATGGCTACCCATGAAACGTACACAACAATCAACTCAGAGAGCGCACAATACGTTTGGGACCCATTCTACAATAACCAACAAACCGAATTTTCTACACAAAGCGATTTCACTTACACAGAAGACACAGTCAGTCTAGTTAGTGGTGGCTTCTCCACAGATTTTGAAAGAACAAACGCTGGATTTAGTGATGCAACCTCTCCTCCATTGATGACATCTCCCGGTTGGGAGCATGGAACTCTTGGAGACGGTACGGTTCTCAATGACAATTGTAGCACAGGTAACGAGTGCTGGGGTACTAACATGTACGATTTTGACAACGATTACACAAACGATGACAATGGTGCATACTCAACGAGCTTGATAACCCCTTCAATGGAAGTGGAACCCAATGCATTCGTCGCTCGTTTCTCAAGTTGGCACGGCTTGCATTGGAACCTAACTAATCCCGGTGCAAACCCAACCAAAACCTACTATGACTGTGGTTATGTTATGGTCAGAAACTCATCTGCACCTAACAACTTCCCACCTGTTGACCAGTTGTCTACATGGAGTTATGTTCCTTTCGACGTTGCTAACTCCTCCGGAGTTGGATATGTGAATGGCTTGTATCCTGTCGGGTTTGGAAATGGTAAGATTCAATCTTGTGATACGCTAACAGGAACTGATTACGCATTGGGTGGAGAATCAACCCACCCTACACTAAACCCTGACGGTTGGGCAGAAATGGCTGTTAACCTGCAAGAGCATGCAGGGAAATATGTCCAAATGAAGTTCGTATTGAAACACAATTCTGGCAATGGCGTACCTGAAAATACAACAATGCCTGGTTGGTTCATCGACGATTTCCGAATAGGTAACCCACTTCCACAATCTGGATGGATGACAGTAAAGGGATTCACTCCAAAGCAGAATCCAAATCCTGGTTTCCCGGATGGATACGGGATTCTCACACTAGAACAAGAAACAACTCCAACCAACTCCCTAAAGGTCACAGCACTAAGGGGTGGGACGACTGAAGTTGTAATGGACAGAGATGGCAACCAAGTAACCAACCTTGAGGGGCCAATCATCGAACTATGGGGGATTGATGCCTCAGAATATCCTGTAATCGACTTGCGGTTTGAATTCGACACCGGGCAATTCAAATTGTCCACTGCAGTTTTACATGGTATTACGATAGGAACTCGAATAGGAACAGGTCTCAATGACACAAACATAATCAGTAATCCATCGATAGTCGATGGTGTTTGGTACTCTCAAGGAGGTGCTGAACCAATAATTTACGAACCATCAATTCAGGATTACTCTTTCAATCCACCTATTTCAAGAACTAAGTTTTCTCAGCCAATAGTGGGAATTACACCAGTGGTGGTAGACAACTGTGCAGAAACTCCAACCATTGAGCTGACACTTCGAGACGAAACGATTCAAAACGTGACAGTCGGGCAAAAATGGGTGCCAGATAGCCCATTATTCGGATTCGCAGCAATCCTATTTTACAACAATCCGTGTGAAATGTCAGAGTTGTGGTTTGATTTAGAATTCGGTCACAGTTCATCAGGTGTAGAAATCGATATCGCTAATGATGGCGATGTTGAGTGGGCAATGAATGAACCTGCATTCGGTGCATTCGGACGCCAAACAACCTTCTGGGCAGGAGCGGTAGACGGCATCAACTACGGCATGGGCGATTCAACACTAACCCTGAATATCAACGGTGAAGCGACTGGTGCTGGATTCATGTTGCCAATTGGTTCAGAAATCAATCTGGCAGACGTAATCCTATACGACAACACAGCAGGTGCATTCGACCTTTCACTTGTGGCAAGCGGTCAGGTCGTGTCCCTAGGTACCATGCCAAATCAGTCCATACTGGCACACGAGACAATGTATCCAAGAATCGCTTTCAAGGATGCAATCAATTCTCTAATGAACAACCCACTATTACAAGCATCACACATCGATGCATACGGTAACGAATGGGCTACTTTCCAGTTAAAGGTCTCTAACCAAAATGCATCTAGTGGTACACAGGTAAGTGTCGGAAACCTAGACATTGTATATGACTGGGAAACAACACTCGGAGCAGCAGCAAACTTCGACAGAGAGTTGAATCAGGGTATCGCATTAGGCAGCGGTGCTCAAGTTGCTGTACCAATAGCACTTAGTGGTGGCTCGGGAGGGGCAGTTATGCTTTCTGACCTCGCAATTACCACTGCATCTGGATATGATTCATCCATCTCCATCACCGGTAACCCAATCGGTCTGTACCCTAACGGTGACATCATCGAAGTGAAGTCAATTCACAGCATTGACTCCTCTACAAATGCAGCATTTGCAGAGGCTAGGCTGAGGATGGAATCATCCAGTGGTTTAGTTGAACTTTCGTTCTCAGAACTTTCATTATTCAATGAAGCGTATGACCCAGATAACTTGGTTACAATGGAATCATCTTCTTACAACGAGGTTGGAGACGAAATGCATGTTACTTGGAGATTCAGAGTAAACACTGCATGGGAAGATACTCCTGAACTGAGAATTTATGCAAATTTGATTGCAGATAATGGAGTTAATGGTTTACCAGGCGCAGTAGTTCTCGCTCCAGCAAATGGAAATGCTATCGAAAACGATGCTTTGATTTCCGCATTTGAGTTGAGAAATGATGCAGGTGATCTGCAGGATTTGACCGCAGCAACATCAAACCAAAACATCAACTTGATGGGAAGTATCAGACTTGAAGGTCTGGACGTAGCTCCAGATCCAACAGCCTACAATTTGTCTCTACAGCGCTGGGACGTGCAAACTGTAAACGGTACAGTTGTCTCAGAGTGGATTGAAATTTCAAACAAATCCGGTGTGATTGGAGGCAACTTTGACTGGGATGTTGACCTCGGTTCAACAGCAGCAGGTCAAGCAACGTACCGCTTCATGATTAACGGATATGAAGGTGGAGACACTCTATGTCCTCCAGCACCAATAGTTTCAGATTCTGATTGTGCGATTCCTTTCAATCTATCAATTGATACTTACTCTCCTACGCTAATCAACATCTCCGTGCTGAAAGCATCGAACTTTGACCAGTCGATATGGTCGAATTGGAGAAATCTAGTAGACGACACATGGGTTCTTCCTAACGCCCAGCAGAAGGTTAGAGTTCTCGCTCAGGACATACCTGAGCCTCCAACAACTCTAGACATGTACTACTGGGTCGAGTACGACCACGATGCTGACATGGATGGAATTGCCGACCCTGATGAGTATGCAATTTTGACACTATACAGCGATGGTAACCTACCTACTGCAAACTACACCGGAACCTTCAGCGATGACGCAAACAAGGGACAAGATCCACCAGGCAAGGTGAGTATCTATGTCGAAGGAACCGACATTGGTGGAAACCCAATCGATGGTGGAATCGCAGGCTTTGACAATGATTTAGTGACATATGTATCAATGGATGCAAAGACTCCAAACATCAGAAATTTCTTCATTGAAGATTCGGATAGAAACCGCCTTCACAATCCGAGTGAGGGTGCTCCGTTCTACCAAGGACCTTGGAATATGACAATGTATGCTGGTAATCAATATCATCTAATCGTGGAAGCTACTGATGAAAACGGATGGAGAGATATCAACTACTTCCAGATTGACCTAGGTCCAGATGACATGGTTGTGTACTACTCGCCAAGAAACGAAACAGCATGGACTGAATCTGATGATATTGAAATTATCGAAGCAGGCGATGACAGCGAAGGTCCACAGGTCCTCAGAATGGATGGCGGACGTTTGATTGACCCATTCGAAGATGAGTTCTATCTAGACTTGCCAATCAGAATGAATTGGGATATTATTGGAATCGGTGGAGGTACCATGATTCCACAACTCAGAATCAAGGATATGGACAGAGACCCGTCTTTGATGAGTGAGAGCGGTGGAAGGCACAAGCAGCGCTGGGTATACAGCGATGGAATCCAACTCGACTTCAGAAACGGAATAACTCCTTCATTCACAGATATGGATTATCCATATTCGCAAGACTTAGGGGTCGCTTTCGTCTTCCCAAGTGATACAATTCTGATGGAAGGACAATTCGCCTATGTTGATGGAATTAACTTCGGTGTGTATGTTCTGCCTGAAGGTGAATTTACTGTTGAAATTACACGTCAAGAAGCAATGATGGATGGAAGTAAAGGATACTTCGCATATCCTGCTGGTGGTGCAGATGGCTCCAAGACAGATGGACCAACCCTACATACAATTGATGGAGGTGCGTTTGCAATTAACATCACAGCTCCACCAATAAACAACGAGTACACCTACACATTCAGGCTGGTGGACCTACCAGATGGTGCAACAGACACAACCGCACAAATCTGTGATGGAAACAGTGCAAATGGTTGTGGTTCGTTCAAGATTAAGGTCGACGCAAGCCAACCTGAAATCGATGATGACTCATGGGAAGCAAGTTCTGGAATGAACGGGGAAGTCTTCGGTAACACAATGCCATCCTCAGCTTTGAACTGTGTGAACGTAGAGGCGGTTATCGAAGAGAACGCTGCACTAATTGCTGGTGAAGTCAACCTAATGTGGTCATATTACGTTGATGTTGACACCAATCAGACCTGGCCAGTATATGGGCAGAAGTTCGGCATAAACCCACTATCCGCTCCACTTGATTTGAAGATTCAAGGTGGAGATTACCTAGTGAGCGCAAACTGTGTCGATTTGTGGCCTGACCCAGTCAGCCCAACTCAGTCCCAACTTACAGGAATCGACATCGTATTGTGGATTGAGGGTAGAGACTCTGCTGGATGGGAAATTGAAGCAGGAGGTCCTACTGTAGGATTGGATGGAATTGAGGGAGTTAGCGGGATTTATTCTAGCGACCCAATTCACAATTCAGAATACAGGCTAGTTTACGAAGAAGCATCATTCAAGGTCATTGACGTTAGAATGACACCAAAGAGTCCAGAAGTTGGAGATACGCCAGAATTGGAAATCACTCTGAAGAATGATGGGACTAAAGACGGTAACATCACACTAGAGATTCAGTCCGTCAAGGATGGCGGATTCCCTACCACTGAGATAACCTTCACAACCGATGAAATCGCAATGGGAACAACCGAGAATATCTTCGTTACAGACCTTGAGGTATTTGGGAATCCAACCAGTGGTATGTACTTCATCATAGTAGATGCAGAATCAAACATGCCTTTGTGGAACGGCTCAGAATTCTCTAAATCATTCAACGTCGCTGAAGCATCTGATGATGGCGGATTCTTGTCCGGCTCAGGTATGCTGATAGTTATTGGATTAAGCACTCTAATTCTGATACTTCTGTTGGTAGTTGTTGTACTAGCTAGAAGAGGTTCCTCCGACGGCACTTACGAGTATGAATACGAATACGAGGAAGAATTCGATAAAGCGGTAGTTGACCTGCCAAGAGCAGGTCCTCCTTCCGCTGGGCCACCGGCAGCAAGCGTTGATCCAACTATGGCTGCAGCAATGGCTGAATTCCCACAGTGGGACCAAGCAACCATCCAAGGTTACTTCGACCAAGGCTGGGACATCGATAGCCTGAGAGATTGGGTAAACAGTAATCAGTGATTCACTATGAATCTTGACTGGGACGATATCCACTGGAAGGACCCCGATGGCGGCACAATTGTGCTGCACGGTGTACTACCAACAGTGGTTTTGCCTAATGCAATGAGGCCACGCCTCAATTGGCACGGCTTGGGAATTATGGGTTCCAGCGAGGAAGTAGACGTTTGGGCCGAAGAAGAAAAAGCAGAGGCTGAAGACTCTGGAATCAATTTGGACAGCGCAATTCTCAACGGAGGTTTGGATGGACTTTATCTCGAAATGCTCTCCTATGGTGTCGAAGGGTTGCAAGTGGGAAGATTCCCAGACCCTGAACCAAGAAGACTTCACAAAGCAGCGGTTAACCATGACCGTCCAGTATTTTTCATCGAACCAGATATGGATGACGATGAATGGGCAGATTTCCTAGGTAAAGAAGCTAAAGCGATGACTAGGCCACTAAAATTAGCAAGGATAATTTTCACATCAAGGCGATGGAGAAAAGGAATCAAGCGCATGAGAAAGCACGTGGTAGAACAACCATCTAGAGAACCTGATGGTCTCCAAGCAGCAAGCGCTCTTGCAGCAACTTGGTGGACTTTGAACCGAGAAAATTCAGCGGAGGAGTTGAATCAACAAAAGGATCTCAGATTTGCCTCTCGGCTACGTGGCGCTTTATCTAGTCTTAGAGATGAACACGGGGATGATGCGATTCTTCTTGTACCGATTCAACAAGCGTGGAGGGCGTCTATGTTATCTGCTCTGAAAGCGTTACCTGAGGCAGAGAGTTCATTGCTTGGCGCATCATCGCATCAAGAGGAGGAGTGATTATGGCGGGTGCAAGTAACATCGAAGTTCGTGTAGAGAACTTGCTCGCAAGATTCACTCCAACACCCAGGGTAGACCTCGAGGAAGCGGTCGAAAGACTGGGTGGAGTCGTTAACGGTGATGTCATCATTAAGATGCTAGACAGGCCACGCGCAACACTGATTATTGATTCCGAAGGAAGAATTGTTGTTCATGGAACTCATCGAATTGAGGCTGCACGGGCTGCTGCCAAAGAAATGCTACTTAGAATGGGCAGAGATGATTCGGGACTTGTCACCGAACTCGGTCCTATTGTGGCATCATTCGACTTTGGCGAGCCTATTCCAATAGAAAATGTCAGAATGAATCTAGGAAGTGGTACTTCCTCTATGGATGAAAGACTTGGCTGCTTGAGGTTAAATGACACGAGGCACGATTTGGAGTTACTGATTTGGCCTACTGGAAGAAGCGTTGCTCTAAACGCTAGACACCCGAACATGGTAGCAATGTCTGCAGTACATTGGAAATCTAAGTTCGCAGACAAGAAATCGTTCAAGGTGTGATGGCATGGATTGGAAAGGGCCAATCCTAGACGACCATTTTCATCTAAACAGAAATGGTCGATTCTTAGATGCGGCAAGAGACTTCCAAAGAGTTGGCGGAACCGATTTGGTATTGGTCCATTGTCCTGATTTTGCGTCTCCTCCGGTGACAAGAGAAGGTCATTCCGAAACTTACGCTGACACGATCGCTATGGCGCAAGAAGTTCGAGATTTAGGACTTGGAGTCAGAGTAATCTTAGGGCCACATCCCGCAGCGTTCGCACATCAATTCGAATCACTTGGAGAAAGGGCTGAAGAAAATTATTGGGATAGCATAGAAACTGCATTGCATTATGTCCACGAGGGACTAGCTCATGGTATTGGAGAAGTTGGTAGGCCTCACTGGCCAGTATCAGATGAAATTTGGAATCGCTCAAACGTATTGCTGCAAGAAACTATGGAGTTAGCAGCAAGGGAAAACATTCCGCTACAACTTCATGTCGAGGGCGAATCAGACCTAACTTACGGTGAGTTAGCACAAATGGCTGACAGAGCGGGTTTGGCTAGAGAAAAACTTGTCAGACATTACGCACCACCACGCGTTGATGAATCATATACTCACGGCTTAACACCGAGCGTTTTAGCAGGCAGTGGTTCAATCGAAGAATTGATGAGTACCTTTGAGTCCTCATCGCATGGTTTCATGCTTGAAACCGACTACATGGATGACCCTAGAAGACCAGGAGCGGTTCTTGGTCCCAAAACCGTACCAAAGCGGACAAGGCAACTCCTTGATGCAGGATTGGATGAGGAAGTCCTGTACAACACACACGTTGACTTACCTGAACGAATATATGGTGCGAGATAACCAAGCCTACATGACCTGGCTTCATCTCGGGTGGAGTGGTGAAACAATGAAGAGAGTCATTCTCATCTCACTCCTTCTAACATGTTTGTTTGCACCTATTCATTCTCAAGCACAAGCCTCTCCCATAGGTGTAGACCTCGATTGCGACCAACAAACAATCGAAATAAACGTACATCCCGAGCAAAATGCACCGGTGAATGTGAATTGTGTCGTTTCTAACACAGGATCGTTAAATCAGAAAATCAACGTCGATGGAAGTGTTGAAGGAAATGGATTTTCTCTAATTTTGTCAGAGTCATCCTTTGAGTTAGCGGCAGGAGAGGATGCAAGTTTTGTTGCAACGTTCTCCGCATCTCCAAGGTCAGAAGTAGCAATTGAGGATTACAACATTACAGCAACAATCGAGAGCATCGGGCAAGAGCCAATACTAATTCCGATTGGCCAACTTGGTTCCAGTTCGGAAGCTAGTGGCCAGGTCAAATCAATGCCGTATTCTAGAATGACTTTCCAAGTCCAAGACAAAAGTACGGTAATAATAGATGAGGTAATAGATGACGACGAGGGATTCTATCAAGTTCAATTGACTCTATTCAATGATGGAAACGTCGATGATGATATTATTGTAGAGATTATGAATATACAAGAATTAAGCGATTTAGGCATTACACACTCATTTTATAGTGTGACTCCGTTCTACTTTGGAGTTGATTTCTACAGAGAAGTTGTAACTCCGGGCTCTACCTCAAATGCAGGATTTATGCTATTTGGTATTGACGAACTACCTGAAGAAAGTTTCAACTTTGAAATAGATCTACGTGCCTACTCATTGACAGATGATTCAGCCCCTTATATCGATGTAACAGTCGACGCACAGGTTTCGGGTAGTACCTCCACGGGTGGCGCATTTGGGATTGAATCCGTGTCAAATGATGATTTGCAACTGGTTGGAATAGCAGGTGGCGGCGTAATCGGTTTAATCGTTCTTCTAGTTCTTATCTCAAAACTAACCAAGAAGGCAGGGAAGCAGAAAATCGCAGCTAAGGAAGCAAAGAGAGTCGCCAAGGCTGAAAGGAAGGCGGGCAAAGCTGGTCGCAAGGCTATGAAGAAGGCTGGTATCTCCGAGAAGCAAATCGCTGAAGAGTTCGATGACGACCTAGATTTCGATGATCTAGATGATGATTTTGATTTTGAGGATCTTTAGGCCGCAAATCGAAAAACCACAAACACCTGCCCAATAGGCTCTGTACCCTGTTTTTCGATGAAAACAGTCATAGGCGTAATGGCAAGGGTGACACCTACCCTAAGGGTAGGTGCCAAAGATGCTTGGTTTACAAGGTAAAGTTGCATTTGTTTTTGGAGTGGCAAGTGAAGACTCAATCGCATGGGCGATTTGTAAGAGTCTAGCACAAGCGGGGGTGACTCTATACCTCGGTTATCAGAAGAGATTCATGTCAAGAGTTTTCCAATTGAAAGACAAACTTCCTGCAATCGCAGGGTTTTATCCTCTCGATGTTGCATCCGATGCAGACACAAAGGAATTTTTCGATGCTTTCAGTAAAGATAACCCTGGTCTGAAAGCAGACATCATGATTCACGCAATTGGATTTGCACCAAGAGAATGTTTCGATAGACCGATTTTGTTTGTCGATGATGAAAGCATCAACACTGCATATACCATTTCTGCGAACTCACTTCAGCGCTGTCTGAAGTTCGCATTGCCATACCTCAACCCCGGGTCCTCGACAATCACACTAACCTACGCTGCATCAACTAGGCACGTTCCATCTTATGGGATCATGAGTATGGCAAAAGCGGCCCTAGAGTGCTGGACAAGAGAGTTAGCTTGCCACCTCGGGCCAGAAGGACATCGTGTAAATTCGATTTCTAGCGGTCCAATAAGAACAATCGCAGCAAGCGGAATACCCGGTTTTGACAATATTTTGGACCACGTCGCAGCCAATTCTCCATTGCGTCGAAATGTTACACAATCAGACGTTGCAGGATGCACGACTTGGCTGGCAAGCCCTCTTTCCTCAGGAGTAACTGGGCAATGTATCCATGTCGATGCAGGTTATTCGATTACGATGGTACCATCGAGTATAATGGGTGAGTGATTCCATGTCGGTTACTACAGCGGACGGAAAAAAAGTCGATGGTCTGAATCAAGCACCTTTCGAACCGATTGCGGTAATCGGTATGGCCGCATTAATGCCTGATGCAACCTCGATTGGTGAATTTTGGCAGAACATAATCGATGCTCATGTCTCAATTAAAGAGGTATCAAAAGACCGCTGGGACCCGGACATTTACTGGGAGAATGGCGCTCCAGGCAATGTTACTGAAGGCAAGACATACTCGAAAATCGGAGGCTTTGTCGAAGGATATGAGTTCGATTGGCGAAGATGGAGACAGCCTCCTGGGACTCTCCCACAAATCGACCCCTGCCAACTTTGGGCGGTAACTGTTTCAGCGGATGCTATCGATAATGCAGGTTATGGGGAAGGAGGAAAAACGCTAGACAGAGCGCGTACCGGTGTCATTTTCGCTAATGCATTGGGTGGAGAAAACCGTTCGGAATCCAATATCAGAGTCTACAGCGCAGAAATGCGTCAAATAGCAATTGACAACGGAGCAACGCCCGAACAAGCCGATGCTATGGTTGAGAAAATGTGCGAGGGCACACCTCGCATAGATGAAGACACAATGCCAGGAGAATTGGCCAATGTAGTAAGTGGAAGAGTTGCAAATCTTCTCGATTTGCAAGGTCCAAACTACTCTACTGATGCAGCATGCGCATCATCAATGGCTGCGTTACTCGATGCCTGTCGATTATTGCAAACTAGGCAAGTCGATACAATGCTTGCAGGAGCAACCGACCGATGTATGGAGGCTCCAACCTATGCAAAGTTCAGTGCAATTGGCGCCCTTTCACCTTCACACTCTACGCCTTTCGATGCTAGAGCAAACGGATTCGTTATGGGTGAAGGGGCAGGCGTTCTCCTCCTAAAGCGCCTATCGGATGCAATTGATGATGGTGATGATATCAAAGCGGTAATTAGAGGCGTAGGAGGTTCATCTGATGGAAGAGGAAAGGGAATTACTGCGCCAAGTCAAAGAGGGCAGGTTCAAGCGGTCAGTCGGGCATACGCTCAGGCTGGTTACGACCCTTCAACCGTAGAACTGGTTGAGGCACATGGAACTTCAACCAAAGTTGGAGACGCAACAGAATTGTCTACTCTATCCCTTCTTTGGAAGGGCCTAGATGGCGGCGATCACATCGCAGTTGGCTCGGTTAAGAGTCAAATTGGGCACTTGAAAGCAGCCGCCGGAATTGCAGGCATAATGAAAGCCTGTAACGCTGTTTATCACGCAACAATACCGCCAAGCGCAGGCTTCGTAACTCCAAATCCAACTGTTGAATGGGATGAGATTCCATTCTTTGTGCCAACAAAAGCACTGGATTGGGCAAAGCCAGATTCAAACCCCAGGAGAGCAGGAATCTCCGCATTCGGGTTTGGTGGAACCAATTTCCACGTTACTCTCGAAGAATACGTTCCGGATTATCACGCAGAAATTGTCGAGGAGTGGAGTGGTAGATGGGAGGCATACGCAGGCATCTCAACAACCAGTTCTTCAAAGCCTTCAATGACACATGACGAACTTAAGGCGATAGAGGGCGGTTTGCTACTGTTGTCTGGAGATTCGGTTGATGCAATCAAATCTAAGTTGTCTGCAATTTCATTCACCGGTTCTAATTTTGACGATGACCCGAAGGGAATTCGCTTGTCATTCACATTACCAGAGCATTGGTCTTTTGATGTAGGCGATTCTGTAAGAATGGCGATCAGTGCAACCTCTTGGGCTGAGTTCAACAAGCGAAAGGACTTAGCTCTCAAAGCGATGGATGATGCAGGGAAATGGGGCTTCTTGATGAGCCAAGGTATTCTCATCAGCGATCAGCCAGCTATGCCATCTCAAGCAAAGGTCGCCCACATGTATCCGGGCCAAGGCAGTCAATATGTTGGCATGACAAACGACTTGTCCGGAAGGTACTCTGGAGTTGGAGAAGTTTGGGCAAAGGCAGACGTGACCATGGTCGACGTTCTAGATGGAGAAACTCTTTCCTCATTCGTACTTCGTGAAAATCTCACCGATGTGGAGAAAAAAGAGGCCGAATACAAACTCAAGCAAACAGAATATACTCAGCCTGCAATGCTAACCGCAGACCTTGCTATTGAGGCAGCACTCAATGCCCACGGCCACCAACCCGACATGGTTGCGGGGCACAGTCTAGGAGAATATGCTGCTCTGATGAGTGCGGGGATCTTGGATATGGACGGCGCTCTAAGAGCAGCCGCTGCACGTGGAACTGAAATGGGAAGCGTTGAGATTGACGACAAGGGATTGATGGCTAGTGTTACTGCTCCTTATGAGAGAATTGCAGAGATTATCGAAGAAGTAGATGGATATGTCATTGCAGCAAACAAGAACTCTCCAAAGATGACCGTGATTGCTGGTGAAACAGAACCTGTCAAAGCAGCAATGTCAAGGTTCGAGGCTGAAGGTTTCCAAACTGTCGCATTAGCAACTAGTCACGCTTTCCATTCAAGAATCGTGGCTCCTGCAAATGAACCACTTCGAAGATTCCTTGAAGGCCTTCAAATCAATTGGCCAAAGATTCCTATCACCAGTAACGTCGATGGCGGCTGGTATCCGATGGATGACGGTGGAGATTCCAAGACTGCTGTGTTGTCAAAATTAGCACCTCAGATGGCATCTAGCGTAGAATGGACTTCACAGATCAATTCGATGTATGATGCAGGAGCAAGGATCTTTTTGGAGGTTGGTCCAAAAAGAGCTCTAACGGTATTCGCCTCACAAATTTTGGAAGGAAAGCAAGCGATCCCTGTAATGACAAATCATCCAAAGGCAGGTGGAATAGCGACCTTCCTATCCGCACTAGGGACACTAGCATTGGCCGGTCGCCCACCAAATTGGCCCGGTCGCGATAGTCCGCATCTGACTGAAGCATTCCGCGCTGGGCCACTCGAGGCTCAAGGTGGCTCCAGCAAACCTGCAACTCCACTCAGGGAGAGAAGTAAGCCACTTCCATCAAAGGGTGGCGAAGTTGTAACTCAAACCGTTGTAAAATCTAGTGATACCTATGTTGACCCAGACGCAGCAAAGAAGGCGCTAGTAGGAGAACTGATTTCTGCCCATACGGGTTACCCTGCAAAGTTCTGTCAAGGCAATGTCGACATGCGTGCAGTTCTAGGAATGAGTGATGACCAGATTCAAAATGTAATCACAACAGTTCACGCTCGATGTAGTACTGACCCTGATTGGGACATTACGGTAGCAAAAACACCGGGAGATATCACAAGGTGGATTACTTCCGCTCCAACGACACAGAGTAAGGCACGTGTCACCAAATTAGATGACAGAGCAGTCGACCCATACGTGGTTACTGGTATTTCGCTTGGTTTACCAGGTGGAGAGAGAGTATTCGATGAAGGC
>Ga0213865_10000873_pt1 | contig 19955 bp, 31 predicted proteins | sample PICome_6_FD_160100 | JGI IMG/M metagenome (GOLD analysis project Ga0213865, IMG submission 160100) | Coastal seawater microbial communities near Pivers Island, North Carolina, United States - PICO282 | ecosystem: Environmental > Aquatic > Marine > Coastal | place: USA: North Carolina...
CCAGACTGACCTCGGCGCGTGCTTCCACGTCCGCCAGCTGTCCGAGGACTCCGCGTACTTCGAGCCCGCCATCCGCATCCTTCGGCAGTCCCGGATGCTGGTCCAGCTGGAGCAGGAAGTCCGCCAACTGAAGGTCATCCACAAGGGCAACGTCAACGACCTAGACAACCAGACGACTCCCGCTGGGCGGTCTGAGATGTTCGACTACGTGGTCGAGTCCCAGCGCCGGCTGGCCAACGCCCAGAAGCAACTCTCCTTCGTGAAGGAGGAGGTCGCCTTCCAGAATCGCCGGAACAACATCATCACCGATTAATCCACCGCCCCATGAGCAATCACAAGCCCTCCTTCCTCCGCATCAACCTCATCGACGGGATGCACGACTACAACTCCTTCCAGCTCCTCAAGGCCGCCCTATCCACGGGGCTGTCGATGCGGGAGATGCAGAAGACCATGCACGCCGCGTGCGAATACCTTCACCCCGGAGTCTGCCCCAAGCAGGACGTGCCCAGCTTCGGTATGGGCGGCACGGACCCCATGACCTACACCCACTACCTGTTCTGCGCTGGCGTAGACTTCCGGAACAAGCGTGTGACCTTCGACATTCACTGTTAACACCAATTGGCAAACGCCTCGCAATATCCCAAAGCTGTCCCCGTTAAGACTATAGACACCGACACAAAACCCCCTGAGACATGAAGATGAACATCACCCTCCCCAAGACAGAGAAGGCCCTCGACGGCAAGACCGCAGGACACCTTGAGAACAGCGTCCACAGCGCCCTGTACAACATCCTCGACAACGGCAACGAGACCTACGCCACCAGCGGCACGGGCATCTACGACGACCCTGCTCGCAAGGAACTCCTCCGGGTCATCTCCTACATCGAGAATGAGGACCGCACCTTCATCCAGATGCTCAAGCGCATGAACAAAGGTGCCAACACCATCCTCAAGCTCCGGGACGACAACCACTACGACGAGGTTGCCTACAATCTCCAGTTCCTCATCGCCTTGGTCATCGAGAAGGTGACCCCGGACGAGGAGAAGGAGATGCCCCGCGATTCCGATTACTCTTAAACCCCAGAAACCATGAATAGAATGACAGAAAAGCAACGCGCAATGCAAGCACGGGAAGACCGGATGATGCGCAAGATTCGCCGCAAGGCCCGCTCACTCTATGACCTTCCGGCTCTTCCTCGGATTGTCATGACCAACCTAGACCGCATCTGGCAGGACCAGCTCCGGACCCCGCTCGGCATCCTCGGAACCCAGTACATGACCGAGGGTCTCATCGACGTCCTCAAGGACAAGGGGCTGGAGATTGTCAAGAAGGACCAGACCCCGACCAGCGACGAGATGCAAATTATCCAGCAAGCCCTGATGCAGGCTGAGATGACCTGTGACTTGGCTGGCGACAACACAACATTGGCCGGTATCAGGAAGGCTATCGGTATCACCCTTAAATACACAGAATCATGAGAAACACAGCAAGACAAGCCGTTGCCAACCTCGCAATGGCATGGGTCCCCAAGACGGACATCAAGACAATCGAAGTCATCTACTATGGCGACTGCCCTACATACATCCGAGTCACGACTCAGGTGGCGGGAAGCCACAGACGGCAGTGGGGTGCGCTCCACAATGGATGTGCAGACAAGGTTGCCCAGCAGATGCTGGAGACAGACGAGTACGCAGGATACACCCTGAAAAAGACAATCCGATGAAAGCACCAGACACCCTCTACATTGTCACGGGCGTTGCGCCCGGACGTTCCGCCTACGCAGGCAAGACCTTGAACCTTGGTACGTTCCGTTGTAAGGAAAAGGCTGAGAAGTGCAAGCAGTTTTTCTCCCTGCACTACGACGACATCAACATTTTTGCAGACCCAAGCGAGCGTTAACATTCATTCACATTTGCAGGACAATATCCCAGACACCGGTCCGTTTTACTATCAAACCCCCAGTACAATGAAAGATTCAATCACCATCTACATCTGCGTCGAGCACGACGAGAACCCCGGACAAGCAGACGTTCACTACACGTTCACCGACCTGAACGAGTACCTCGAAGACTTCAACGAGTGCATGGAAACCGACTACTCCACACTGGAGGAGTTCAACGAGACCGAGGAGTTTCGCACCATCTACAAGTCTGAAATCAAAAAATCTGACCTCTGAAACAATATCGGAAACCACACCGCGTTACAACTACAGACACCCCTAAAAACACATCATCATGAACAGCATTCCCACTCCCCAAGAACAGGCCCAGCGCATCCTCGACTTCGCGCAGAAGATTTCAAACAAGCTCGATGTTGCCTCAGCACCATGGAACCAGAAGGGCTGGACTCTGTCCATCAATCCTCTCATTGAGCACTGCACTCTCGTTGAGTGCGAGAAGAACGAGAATCCATTTGAGTTGCTCGACGAAAACAAGGTGACGCACAAGGACGTTCGAGGCCGAGTCATCAAACAAGTTGGCGAGGACCTAGTCAAAGAGGCCCAAAAAATAGCCTCCATCTTTGCACCCCTCCGAGGTTACAGGTGGGAACAGAGCGAGGTGGGTCAAGCCCTGAGCATCGATGACTTTGTCGCCGCGATGACCCCGATTGAGCGAGCCGACAATCTGCACACTGCGAGCAGTTACAGCTGTATTGAGGCCTTGCACGACATCGTGACTTACCTGACACAAGACAACAGGTTTGACAGCGAGATGGACCGCACCCGTGCGCAATACCGCAAGGACTGCCGCAAGACATTCAAGCGCACACGTCACTTCGTCAAGGTCGGTGACGCATCCACCACCATTTACATCATGAAGGGCGATAGCGTTGACTCAATCTTCTCTCACGGACCCGTGCTAGGTGGGGAATTCGATACAGCCGCCGGTACCAAGGTTCAAGTGACTGACGTCCGCATAAGGCAAGGCTCAGACAAGGAATACCAAACCGAAGTCGTTTTTGCGGACGGAGAGTCTTTGGAATTGGGTTGGACGAGCACCTTCATCGACGCAGTGCAGTTGCTTCTGCCCCGATTGGAGTTCCACTACGACTTAGTCGTGAGACAGGCTGAAGAGAATGCAAAGAAAGGAATGCCGGTCACCTCTGGTTGGGGTTCTGGTTCTGACGAGCACAAGTACCGCATCCTTGAGGCCTTTGAATTCGAGATACCTGAGCCACTAAAGTACGTGGTGCTGTCTCGCCAGTCGGACGGCGGCTACTACGACAAGTACAGGGTCGAACCCGCTGGCAATGAAGTGGATGACAAGTACACCCCGGTCTGCGAGCCAACCACATACGAACTGGCGCAAGAGCTGTGCGTTGCTATGACCGCAGACTTTGATGCTGGTCGAGCCATTGAGCGAGCAGACGAAGAGGTCCGGTGCCTGAACCGCAAGATGCTGGAGTTGCGAGCTCGGCTCTCCGACTTGCGCCTTGACCGGTTCGACAAGAAGTCCGACCTCGAAGCTGTCCAGCTCCGCATCCAGCTGGCACAATAAGTTGGATGTCCCAACGTTGAGTAAGTATAACCCCAGTAAAATACAATCATCATGAAGAATAAAAAGAATGTATACCAGCAGGTCACAGACCGCATCATCGCTGGACTCGAAAAGGACGGACTCAAGTGGTTCCGCCCATGGAACGCCGGTCAAGCAGGGCAGATGCCCATCAACAACGCCACCGGGAATCCGTACAAAGGACTCAACGTCCTCTTCCTCTGCATCGAGCAGATGCAACAGGGCTTTGATAACGCAGAGTGGCTGACCTACAAACAGGCAGAGGCCAAGGGCGGGCAGGTCCGAAAGGGAGAGAAGGGAACGCCAGTTGTTTTCTGGAGCATCAAGTACAAGGCAATCGACAACAACGGAGCCATCAAGTACTTCAGCAAGTTCTCTGACATCCCTTCTGACTGGAAGAGTGAGAAGACTTTCATGCCCCGTGTCTGGACCGTGTTCAACATCGACCAATGCGATGACATCGAGCCAGTCCGCGAGCGTGTCGAACCAAGCGGTGAGTTCACGGCAATCGAGGCGGCAGAGCGCGTGTACTCTGTCCAGTACCCGGAGCCTAAGCGCCCCAGCCTGAAGCATGGTGGAGGAAGCGCGTTCTACGTGCCATCAAAGCACCACGTCCAGATGCCGAAGCCGGAGACGTTCGTCACCAACGACGACTACTACAAGACCCTGTTCCACGAGCTGGTACACAGCACGGGACACAAGGAGTGCCTGAACCGGGCTGGAGTAAGCAAGGTCTCAGCCTCTGGGTCAGACAGCTACTCAAAAGAGGAGCTAGTCGCTGAGATTGGGTGTCAGTTCCTCGTGAGTCTCACAGGCATCGAGCCCAAGGACGACCAAGAAAATAGTCAGGCATACATCAACCACTGGATTAAGCAACTCAAGGACCAGCCTAAGATGGCCTTGTCCGCCGCAACGCAGGCGATGAAAGCAGTGGACTTCATTACTGGGGAGTAATGCTGGAGCGGGAATAGAGTCGGAGGAGAACTCCGGACAGGATTAAGAATTCCTTGTTTAACACCCGCTTTAACATTCATTCACAACCTCAGCACAATAACCCAGATTTGCACACGTTAAACCACCAAACCCCCAGTACAATGAAGCGATTTACCTACAACACCATCACCCCAGAGGTCATCGACAAGGTCCTGAACCTCGTCGCCATCATCCACCTCCCGGACGAGCCGGTCACCGGCATCCCCCGCATGAGCAACGAGGAAGTTCAGCGCAGAGTCAGCGCCCTCCTCACCACCCCGATTGAATCCAAGGAAGCATGAATCTGTCATATCAATTCCACCTCTACGACTCCGGCCAGATTGAGCTGGCCATCTTCAACAGCACTCGACGCATCGGTTTCTACCCGTCAATCGACCAGCTCCAGATGGAAGCAATGAAGAGCGCCGCCGAGAAACTCGGCTCCCACACCATGGTCATCAAACACTAACCGTCATGAACAGAAAAGACCTAAAGCTAGAAGTCAGCAAGTGCCTGAACGAAACCGCATACAGACAACTGCGAATGCTCATGTCTGAAGTCGGCATCACAAACGTGCGACAGGTCGCAAGCCAAATCGCGGATGATGTGGAAGAGCGCATCACCGAAATCATCACCCAACAAATTACTGAAGAGTGATGAGCACGGTGAAGGACTACGTGGACAGCATCAACGCCCTGTCACTGGCGATGATGAAAGGTCACAAGATTTACCGCCTGCCTAGCAAGCGGATGGTCGAGCTACCAAAGCTGGACCCTGAGCTGGACTACACCAGCCGTCTCTGTCAAGCAAAACTTTTTGCCAAAGACATACTAAAGAAGGAACTCATATCGTTGAATTAAAAACACACACCATCATGAATACAGATAGCACCCGCACATTCAAAGTCCAGAGCGACAAGTCGTCCGCCGCCTTTAAGATTCAAGTAGGCAATCTGGAAATCTCAGTCGTCACAGAAGAGAACGGACGTAATCAAGTCATCCTCTTCAGCGAAAGCGGAGACCAGATTTCCGAGCAATACTTTGACGACTTCAACGAGCTCGTCAGTTACTTCTGGAAGGTCGAGCGCATCATCGAAGTACAATGAAAGACATGAAAGACAACCCCAAACCCACCGAGGACTTCTTCTTCAAGGACGAAGACACTCGCAAAGTTCTCAACGAATTCATAGAGGCTGTTGAGGATTACAAGTCCGGTAACATCGATGTTACCTCGTTCGTAACCAAGTGTATGGTTGCCGCAGAAGACGCGGACAACTATGGACTGAAAGACTGGGAATGATGTTCAGTTGGATAAGAAATTTGCGCAATCCCTTGAAAAAGTCCGGTGAATCAACGAACTTTGCAAAACAAGTGGACAGGGAGCGTAAGAAATACTCGAACCTGATACAATCCCAGAACGTAATGCTCGACGAATACGAGTACCTCGTCAAGGCCTATGAAGAAGAATTAAATAAACAAACAAGCAAGCAAAAGGATGAGTAAGCAATCAAATCAATACAAGTTTAAGACTACCCGAATCAAGGGAAAGGATTACGTAGAAGTAAACCAAAGAGTCTTATTCTTCAGGCAAGAGGAGCAGTACAAAGACTGGTCTATACTGACAGAGTTGGAAGTCAACAAGGATGATACAGCTTGCATAGTCAAGGCAATCATAGCGAACAAGGAGGGTAGAGTTATCTCTACCGGTTACGCCAGAGAGGAGAAGGGAGCAAGCATGATTAACAAGACCAGCTTTGTAGAAAACTGTGAGACTTCGGCTATTGGAAGAGCGCTGGCAATGCTGGGTATCGGAATTGAAACGAGCATCGCATCTGCTAATGAGGTTCAAGAGGCAATCTCTCAGGGGAAGTCTGCCGGGAAGCAAGCCCCCTCACCTAAATCAAGCCTTGAGGATGACTACCAAAAGGCTGTCACCTATTTGAAGAATGCTTCTGATGTCACGAGCGCTTGGGATAAGATTGAGAAGCAGTCTAAGTCTAAGTTTTCTCCAGAGCAGTACGAGCGACTCGTCAACTTCGTGAAGAACAAGAAGTGATGCTTAGCATTAAGCTCGCCGAAAACGTAGGTAAGGGTCATCTTTCCTACAGTTCTATCAAGCACGCTCTCCATGACATGAAGTTGTGGGAGATGTATATGAAGGGACAACTCAAGTTTGACAGCGAGGCGCTGACATTCGGGAGTATGTATGACTGCCTCCTGTTTACCCCTGAAGATTTCTTCGATAGGTATATGGTCCTAAAGGACTTTGCTAAGTGTGAGGAGATTGGCGGAAGGGCACCACGGATGACCAACAAGTACAAGGCTTGGGTTGCCCAGTTCCAAGAGGAGGCAGATGAAAAAGGACTGAAGCTCATAGGAGAAGAAGACTACAAGAAGGCTACTGAAATGATACAGCGGCTAGTCGTAAGTGGTGTGAGAGACGAGTACCTTCTGGGCAACTACCAGCACGAGTTCAATCAAGAGATTGACGGGGTACCAGTCAGAGGATTCTTGGACTGTCTGAACGACAACTACATCAGTGACCACAAGACAACCCGTAGCTTAAAGCAGTTCCGGTACGCGGTCAAGGATTATGGGTACGACATCCAAGCATACATATACTGCTCAGTCCTTGGCCTCGACAAGTTCTACTGGGTGGCGCAGGAGAAGGCTTATCCGTACGCAATTGGTGTGTACGAAGCCAGTGAAGAGACCATAGAAACCGGTCAAGCAAAATTCGAAAGAGCAGTAGAGCGAATTAACAGATATCTCGATAACAAGTGGGACACCGAAACGTTCTACATCAAAAGCATAATCTAATGACAGTTCAAGACCTCATCAAGAAAGCAAATCTGTTCTTTGGAGTAGACGTAAGTCTGCCCACCAGATTCAGTAGCGACAGCTTCGAAGCCCGTTGTCTCACGACGTATCATGCTATCACAAACATGCATGTCCCGTACTCTGAGTTGATGACTTCAATGCAGGCTGACCGCACTGAGCTTAGGCTGATGTGGTTGTACGCTGAGGGTAACCTTGGCGTGGTTCAGAAGAGACGCGAGTACCAATCATTTAAGAACACCCTTTAATCACACATACAATGGCTGATAACAGCAAAGTGTTTGTGGGCTACACCGAATGCCCAAGAGTATCCCAGAAAATTAGCTTCACGACTGAGGAGCTTGACAACCTGAAGCAATATGCGACCGCAAAGGGTCGAGTGTATGTTACTGTTGTCAGCGTACCCGACCGTAACGCCGAGGATGGACGGAGAATGAAGACCTTCTGTGAGGTCTACGACCCCAACGCACCGAAGGAGCAGGACAGAAAGGCAGCAGCTATGACTACGAAGGCTGACGACGTCCCGTTTTGATTGCTCGCGGGACGCGACAAGTTTCACCTGATTAAAACCAGTTGTACTGTTGCTCAGGGGGGGGGAGTTTTATTGTGTTTTATTCCCCCCCTACTTCCTGCCCCTATAGCTCAACCGGATAGAGCATCAGCCTTCTAAGCTGACGGTTGCAGGTTCGAGTCCTGCTGGGGGTACCACATGCGTTACACCTATTTTCTTTCTCTACTGTTGACTGGATGCGCTGTCATGCATCCTCATGCTTACACTCATTGTCCTGCGTACGCAGACAACGTTGTTCCATCAGGCACTTACGACCCGAACGCGATGGAGTGTTCTACTTGGTATGAGTGGCTCGACACCTATTACTGGTACACTTACGACAAGAGTGATGCCCTTGAGATGTGGGCTACAATCAGCAAGCGACCAATGTACTTCGAAGGGCTGGGCTTATTCAACTTCTCAGTCCGTGCGGATGACGGCAATAAGTATTACTTCTGGAACATGGAGGACTGCACATTTAAATACCCATGCGATGTACCAGACACCCTCTACCACGTAAGCTGTACGGTCAGGCGCGAACGAATCACGCTATGAAGAGAGAAGAAAGATTTGCTTGGCTCTGGACGAGCATCATAGTAGCCTGCCTGCTTATCTCTCAGTTCGGGTGCGAGTGCATCGATAAGGACTACAAGAGTGGAGCCTGTGCAGTCTATCAAAAGCAAGATGGCGAACTAACTTTTGTTAGCGAGCAATGGTTCACTCGTCCGTGCGGCTGTGACGACTTAGAAGAAACCTTTTTACGGCAAACGCCGCTGGACACAAACTACTGTGTCAAATGCAACCACCCATACAATACCTGCAATTCATATAACACCTGCAACTGATGAACATCTTTGATGAAATTAAATACCTATACATCGAGGCTATTGGCGAAGTACCTGACAACACCCGTACAGCGAGGATGGTAGAAATGAGGGGGGCTCTCTCTAATGCCATGGCTCCTTACTGCCACTTCGATGACATCGCTCGTCTATGGAGGAGGGATAGAACAACTATTTACAACGCAGTCGACAAGCATGAAGCGTACATGATGACAAGTCATGAGTACCAGAAGTGGTACGCAATAGCTGTCGAGCTTGTTGACGGCAAGCTGGACGATATGCCCCCCCGCAAAGTAAATTTGGAAGCCAACCTTAGACAGAACAGCCATGAGCAAATTGACGCAGTCAACAAAACAATCCGAATCCTCGAAGACTACAAAGCAAGACTTGAAAAAAGGATACGACACGGTAAATCCAGCCCACTACCAGAGGTACGAAAAGGAAGTGTACGAAATGATGTTGGACGTGTGGGGGACAAGCTCATTCATCAAGTTCTGCGAGATGAACAGCTTCAAGTATCGGATGAGAGCGGGAACGAAACCGAACTCCTCGGAGCAAGACGATTTGCGGAAAGCGAGGTGGTACGAGGAGAAAGCGAAGGAGCTGAGGCATGAAGGAGAAAAGAGTAACCATATACCCGACAATCTATCGTACTCAGGAGGCAGTCGTAACAACTTTAGATACAGTTCTAACTCGGATTAAAGAAGGCAAGAGCCAAGCACAAGTAGACAATGTCAGAGAAGGTGATAAATCCGCCAAGCAAAAGCTACCTGCTGTATGTTTTAGCGGAATATTTAAAGACGGAAAGCGGGCGGACGACTCACTACTTTACCACACCGGACTCGTGGTCCTCGACTTTGACCATGTAGATGTCGACAGAACCAAGAAGGCGCTCGCGGGCAATAAGTACATTGTTGCATGCTGGGTATCCCCAAGCGGTGATGGAGTTAAAGCACTCGTCGAAATCACCAACACGGAAAAGCACAGAGAGCACTATCGCTCCCTCAAGAAATACTTTGACGAGCAGTACGGCTTAGAGTTAGACAGCACGGGAGAGAATGAATCCCGCGCCTGTTTTGAGAGCTACGACCCAAACCTCGTGTTCAAACAGGACCACGAGAAGTATGGCGGGATGCTGAGCGAAAGAGCTGAGCATCAGGAAATCAAGGTCGACGGAGCGAAGACCGACTACATGAAGGTCAACATCGCTTCGATGATGATTCAGCGTGCCCCTGACGGAGAGAAGCACAGCATTCTGGTCAAGGCGGCTACACTGTTGGGTGGCTACATTGCGTCAGGTATCGTCGAAGAATCTGTTGCATACTGGGTCTTGGAGCGGGAGATTCAGAAGCGGGATGTCGACGATATCGAGCGAGCAAAGAAGAGTATTAAGGACGGGATAGAGAACGGAAAGAAACTGCCGATATCTGAGGTCTTGAATAGCGAGGACCGTATCCGCAGAGAGATGAAGCTCAACGATGGAGATATGTCCTTTATCTCTAGCGATGATGTCGACTACGATTGGATTGAAAGATATGTAGCAGGAGAAATTCCGATTGGCCTGAGCTCTGGAAACAAGTGGCTAGACGAGCACTTTGTATTTAAGAAAGAGTTCGTCATGATAAACGGACACAGCAACATTGGTAAGACAACCTTTGCCTTATGGATGATGGTGGCGAGCGCAGTAAATCACGACTGGAAGTGGGTCATTTATAGTAGCGAGAACAAGACCGCCGCCGTGAAGATGAAGCTGATGTGCTTTGTTCTGAACAAGCCCATTGCTAGGACCACGTATCAAGAGCGTAAGCATGCCAGAGACTGGGTTGAGAAGCACTTTACGGTCATCGATAACAGCAAGACCTACAGCTACACAGATGTCATACTTTTCTGTGAGAAGGTCAACCGAAATCAGGGTGTAGATGGTTTGTTTATAGACCCATACAACAGCCTAAAGATTGAGATGTCTGCTGGTCGAGGCGTTGGCGTACATGAGTACCACTACGAGGCGGCCAGCGAGTTCCTAACCTTTAGCAACAACCTTGACATTGCAGTTTGGGTTAACGCGCATAGTGTTACTGAGTCGCAGAGACGCAAGGGGGATGACGGACTACCTATCGCACCATACGCTGAGGACACAGAGCACGGCGGGAAGTGGGTGAATAGGAGTGATTGTTTTATTACTCTTCACCGAAAGATTCAACACCCCGATGTGCTACAACGTCGCTGTATTGAAATGCATGTACGTAAGGTGAGAGAAGTAGACACCGGCGGTAAGCCTACCCCGTACGCTGAGCCATTGTTATTTGAATTCAACAGTACGATGAGCGGGTACACCCTACAGAAACCAGACGGTCGATTATTTACATCACTTGGTGAGCAATTAATTGGCAATCAAACTAGTTTATGATGTAATTTGTACGAATGCCGAGGCAATACAAAAAGAATCTTACCCGCCCACACAAGTCTAGAAAGAAGCGAGACCTGAACAGGGGTAAGGTTCAGATGAAGTCTACACTGGAGACGTATTGCTATGACCAACTGAAGGAGGCTAAGCTGAAGTTCTTCTACGAGCCAGAAACGTTTGAGCTTGTGTCTGGGTTTCGCTATCCGGGAACGTACTGGAAATCCAGTAAGGGAAAGGACGTAATGACCAACGCAACTAACAGGGCTGTGCTCTCGATTAAGTACACACCTGACTTTGTTAGTCATGAGCACCGGTTCATCATTGAAACAAAAGGATATGTGCCATCACAGCACACCTTTCCTTTAAGATGGAAGTTGTTCTTAAAGTATTTGAAAGACAATGACATGGACGACTACATGTTGTTTATTCCAAAGAACAAAAAGCAGGTAGACGAAGCTGTCAAAATCATTAAGAAAGAGCTGGATGGACAACGAGAAACTGAGTAGGCTGTATAGCTTTTCTACTCAAGAGATACAGAAGCTCACGACTGAGCTCTATGAAAGCCTGCATGACTACCGGGGGGTGCCCAGAAATGAGTGGCAGGCTGTCCTTGATGACGTGCGCAAGTACAAGAAGCTAGTCATACAAGAACTGGAGGCGATGAAGATTGCACTGAAAGAATACATAGAGGTCAATGAGGTTTCTGGAACTGAGCGTGACGACGCTAAATGAAATGCCATGGGTTCGGTAGGCGACGACATAAAGTGGGGGACTGTTGTCGAGCAGCAGTGGGCAGCTTGGCTGAAGTGCAAGAACCCACTCTTTGAAATCACTCACGCCCCGAAACGCAAGTTCCCCGGATGGGATTTGATGACTAAGGTTCCTGCTGGTCGGTGCCGATACTACGAGGTGAAGTGGGACGCAACAGCGCAGTCTCCTTGGAGGGGGCACCGTGGGGACACGATGAAAGCTACGGGCAACATCTACATTGAGTACGAAAACCCTAGGCAAGGAAAGCCGTCTGGTATTGCGACTTCTCAAGCGCATTACTGGGTGTACTGTATGCTTCAGGCGTACGACCTAGTACCACTAGAAGAGGTGGAGTCTTATCGAGTTCAGACGTTTGTGCTAGATAAAGAGAAGCTCCATCAGATGTGCAAGAGCGGCACGTACAGGGTCGTTGAAACACTTAGAGACACATCCTCCGGAAAGGTCAATGCTAAAGGGTGGCTGGTGCCTATATCAGATATAATTAACAATCCAAAGGTGTCTGGTCTACGCATGAAGGTCGACTTCAGTGACTATATTAGAACCCTTTTTCTTTAACCACATACTTATGACAAAAGCACCGCAGGCCCCGGAGATTCCGTGGGGTCCAGTAGGATACGTCACCTATAAAAGGACGTACTCCAGAAGAATAAATGACAAGACAAGTGAGGAGTGGCCCGACACTGTAAATCGAGTTGTCTCTGCCTGTGATAAGCAGTTGAACATTGGGTTTACCCCTGATGAGGAACAGGAGCTGAGAGACATTATGCTAAGTCTCAAGGGTACCGTTGCTGGTAGATTTCTCTGGCAACTTGGTACGAAGACTGTTGACAGGCTAGGTCTTCCGTCGTTACAGAACTGCGCCTTCGTTGTTGTTGACCAGCCGGTAAGACCTTTTACTTGGGCGTTTGAGATGCTAATGCTTGGCAGTGGAGTGGGGTTCAACATCCAGAGAGAGAACGTCTACCAGTTGCCTAAGCTGAGCAAGCGTAAGGTGAAGCTGGTTAGGAAGGATGAGAACGATGCAGACTTTATTGTTCCAGACTCAAGAGAGGGTTGGGTAGAGCTGCTCGACCGGGTTATTAGGGCCTCGTTTGAAACAGGTCAAGGCTTCACGTTTGCTACTCACCTCATCCGACCAGCTGGTGCGCCTATTAAGGGCTTTGGAGGCACCGCTAGTGGGGGAGAGGACTTGGTCAAGGGCATCATGAACATCAACGAGGTGTTGAACGGGCGTGCTGGGAAGAGACTTCGACCTGTTGACTGTCTCGACATCATGAATATCATCGGGAGTATCGTTGTCGCTGGCAACGTCAGGCGCTCAGCTCAGATTGCTTTGGGTGACCACGATGATATCGAATACCTGAGAGCAAAGCGGTGGGACCTTGGCAGTATCCCGAACTGGAGGGCTATGTCCAACAACTCAGTTGTATGCGACGACATCAGCATGCTTCCGGAAGAGTTCTGGGAAGGGTACAAGGGTAACGGAGAGCCGTACGGCCTCATCAACCTTGAGGCTTCACGACGAATGGGGCGTACAGGTGAGACCCAGTATCCAGACCCCGACGTCATGGGATATAACCCTTGTGCGGAGCAGAGCTTAGCGAACTTTGAGACATGCTGCTTGGCTGAGATTTATCTACCAAACATTGAGTCTGAAGAAGAGCTGCTTACTGTATCTAAGTACTTGTATCGAGTGAACAAGCATAGCCTTGCAATCAAGTGCGCGATTCAAGAGACGGAAGATATCGTACACCAGAACATGAGAATGGGTATCGGAGTTACCGGATACCTTCAGGCTACAGAAGAGCAGAGAAGCTGGCTCCCAAGCATTTACCCTAAACTAAGAGAGTTCGACGATGAATATTCAAGATATCACGGATTTCCAAAATCAATTAAGCTCACCACAGTTAAACCAAGTGGAACGCTCTCTCTACTTGCTGGCGTTACACCGGGTGCTCATCCCGGATATTCAGAGTACTACATTAGGAGGATTAGAATGTCTTCAACTAGCGACCTTGTACAGGCTTGCCGGGGCAGAGGGTATAACATAGAATACGTCAAGAACTTTGACGGTACAGAAGACCGAGGCACAGTAGTTGTCGAGTTCCCTTGCAAGTTTCCGAAGGGCACGGCGTTCGCTGGTGACATGTCCGCGATTGACCAGTTAGAGGTGATTAAAAGACTGCAATCGGAGTGGTCAGACAACTCAGTTTCTGTTACTATTTACTATAGAAAACACGAACTTGAAGAGTTAAAGTCTTGGCTATCAGTTAATTACGCTGATGTCAAGTCGGTTAGTTTTCTTCTTCATAACGAGCACGGATTCTTACAGGCTCCGTTCGAAGAGATTGATGAGGAGACATACAAGGAGATGAGCTCAAAGGTGTCCCCGATTACTAGCGTTGGCGCTCTGGATATGAGCGACATTGACATTCAAGATTGTGATACAGGAGCATGCCCAGTACGATGAATCCCTCGAAGCAGTTCATGGCGAACCTCATCTCGTTTAGGAGAGAGCAGTTCATTGAAATCCTAGCAGACGCTGAGGCCCTCCTCGCTGATGGGTTTGAGTCTGCATTAATTGGTCACACACATGGCGGAAACATCGTCGCGGTGTACGACTATGACCGGTGCGTTCAAATCCTGATGGAGAGAGATGAGATGTCGATTGAGGATGCCATCGAGTATATGGAGTTCAACGTGGTTGGAGCTTACGTTGGAGAGAAGACACCTGTCTTTATATCGTGTGTATCATGATGCCTGTGTCTCGTTGCTGGGTTAGCCAGCTTTACTATCTTGGTGTCGTTACGCCGGCTTAGTGCTGGAGTTTCGCTACCCCTAGATTTAGCCCCTGCTCTTCGGAGTGGGGGCTTTTGCTTTCGTTAACATCTGCCGCACAATATCCCAGACCTCGTGGCGTTTTAGATGTGAAGCCCGGCAACGGGAAGTTCTTTGACTTACTGGATACGCATAATTAGCAGACACACATACATGAAAACACAATATCATTATGAGTAAAACAATTTCCCAGTATGAAGCATGGGCCAAAGAGATTCTCTCTGACCCTGACACCGACCGCGCTGAGACGCGAATCATGAATCTCCTTTCTTCACGAGACAGGATGCGCAGTTTTAGTATGGTTTCCTCGAACATCAGGCTTGGTGCCGCTAGTCTCATCGATGCGCTCAGTGACATGATGTTCGAAGAAAGCCCTGAGCTTTTGAGTGACGACCAGTATGACAACATCCATACGATGATTGCCATGCTCCGCTACACAGAAGATTATTGGAGAGATGACAAGGTTGACGTTGCAGAAAAACTCGACCTCGTCAAGAGTGTTTACAAAGACCTCTGACAGATGAAGTTCAAGAAAGTCCAATCCACTAAAAAGTCAATCATGGTAGAAGATAAAATCATTTATGACTGGGGACTCTACGACGTTGTCAGAGACGACCACTTCGAGTTCCAAGCAACGCCACAGCAGATTGCCGAGGCGATGCCCAACCCGGACATCAGCGTTCGCTTGATTCGATACGACCGCAATGGTGATTGGGAGGACTGCCACATCGGTCCTGATGGCACCTTCGAGCATGATGGATTCTTCCTCGCAGGATACTCCGACAAGAAGGTGCCCAAGCGTTACGTTGAACAGGCCGCACGTTGGGTCAAGAAGTATGGCTACGAGTGCCGAGAGGTATGGAAAATCGACGAAGAGTAAGCCCCATATTCATCAGAAACCCTCACCCTAACCGGTGGGGGTTTTTACTTTCTGGTCTTCTCGATTGTGCGACCAGCGAAGTAGGCACCGAAGACTGTCAGCATCAAGAGCTCCAGCAAGTCGATGTAGTTCTCCGGTGGCATAAACCTTGGGTCCAGTCCATCCCAAACTGAGACCACCATGAAGAAGGCGAGGAGGGTAATCATGACGCTAGGGCGGATGTACTTCGCCAGCTTTACGTCGCTCTTCATGTCCGCTTCCCACCGACGGGTCACGTTTTCCTGTGCGCTCATCTCCTGCTCAAACCGGAGCTTGTCAAACTCCAGCTTCTCCTCAGGCGTTAGGTCCGGGTCGCCATCGACCAAGCGCTTTACAACACCGAGCACGCCAGAGTCTGGGATGGCGTCGCCCACGGCGTCCAGAACCTTGGGTGCCTTGTCCCTCAACCACTGGCCTACTGCCGTGTCCCTGAGCTTCTTCCTTTCAGCCATAGTCAGTGTACGTAATGGTCACTTTGCCACCAGCTTCAAGGGCTCCTGCAATCGCTGGGTAAATCTGTCTGTACGCGGCGCTAGACTTTCCTACAAACCCGTCGCCCTTGATGACGTTGCTCTCTTGAGTCTGTCCCACCAGCAGGCACCCCGACGTATGCTCATCGGTATTGCCGCAGTGAATTAGGATGTACTCGAAGTTTGGTACGTTGCGAATCCAGAGCATGCCCCGGTGAATGTCCGGGAATCTCTTGGTGTACTTGGAGTGGAAGCCACCGTGCTTTCGCAGCGTGACGTCGTAAGTCCCCGCAGGGATACGGGTCTCCCCATCCACCTTGGTGTTGCGCTCCTCGTCCTCCAGAGTGTAGCACAGGAACTTTCTCTCTCCCGTTACGTCGAACAAGATTCCGTTAGTGCAATCCTCTTGACTGCTAAACCGTAATACCTCTAGCTTCATTCTTCTGCCGCTTGCATGTACACGCTGGTCTCAATCTTCGCCGGGGCCAGCATCCCGAAGTATACCTGAGCCATCTCGTCCAGCTCCTTGAACTCTTGAGCAGGCATCGTATTTGCCTTGGCACGCATCAAGACATAGTAGTCTCTGCTGTTCTGGACCCGCTTACCGATGTTCCTGAGCTCTGCGATGTGCTTGCTGTACGTGTCAGGGAACCTGACTCTAAGCGCACGCTCAGCGATAGGTTGGTCAAACCCTTTGCTGAATCTGTTGGTTACCTGCTGGATAAGGTACGGGTCTGTGCCAGCCTCCTTGAGCAGCTTTTGCAGACGCTCTGGTCCAGCTCCGTCCTCCATGGCTTTGACAGCATCAAGGAACTGCTTGTCGCTATCAGACATTGCTCTAGCAACGGCCTCATAAGCAGCGAGCTCTTCCTCAGTGGACAGCGCTCTGTTGCGTGGAACGTTGTCGATGGCCTTGAGGTAGCGCTCAAACTCCTTGTTGCCAAACCCAGCTAGGTTAGCGCCCATTACCATCATCTTCATGTAGTAATGCATGGCCATATTCGCTCTGTCTTCTGGGCGGACAAAGTACTCCCTACCGGTAGCAGTGGTAACCTTGTTGCTTCCGCTGGCAAAAGACTCTACATTGACAAAGGTGTTGCCCATCTCAGTTAGGAACTGACCATACGGTCCGGCAAGTGCAAGCAGTCCCTGAAGTTTGTTCTCCTTGTTTGTCAAGGAGCCATACACTGGAACACCGCCCTTCACCTTCTTCCATCTATCGTACCTCTCATCATAGGTCTCGTCTCCGATGCCGAAGTTGTCCTCCTCCATCATCGGGAAGATGAGGTACTTGTTCAGGGTTTCTCGCAACAGGTTATCCGTAGCGGCGAGGGGGACCATGGGTTGTAAGTCAACGAGGGTGGAGACCAGCACATCGTACCACGCTTTGTCCTTGTCCTCGGACTTCAGTTGGTCCTCATCGTCGCCGAAGATGACGGTGTAGATAGCGGGCAAGATGACCTTGCCAACGGCGTGGAAAGTCGCAAGCTCTATGACACTGCCAGTCAAAGCAGCAATGCCCTCCCTCTTCGCTTTAAGTCCACCGACGAAGAGCTTCTTGAAGTCAGAGCCAATGCTACGCTTCTTGTTCACTGCAAACCTTGAGAAGGGGAGCATGAAGTTCTGAAGTACGTAGGTTATCGTAGACTGGTAGTCCTTACCACCAATATAGAGGTCGGCTGACTGACGAGGAGTAGATGCCGCTTGGTCTTTGCTGACCAAAGAGTCCGCGTAGCTAAGCGCTTCCTTGTTGGGTTTGACAGCTTCCTGCTCCCAATCAATTTCGCTAATACTCTTTACCACGCCTTGGTCAATCAGAGAGTCAGCGTAGAACCCGAACCAAGAGGCGATGGCCACAACCTTGTCCGTGCCCTTGAGGTTCTTGATTGCAATGTCGTTCAAGTACTTAGCCGCACGCTGGTAGTTCGATGCATCAAAGTTCATAGACCCAGTAAAGGGGTCGATGTTACCAGCCTCGTAGTCACGACTGAAGACAGGTGAGTTCTGAAGTAGCTTGTATCTACCGTTATTGTCCAGTGCAATCTTGGAGTCCTTCATGAAGAGCCCCTTTCCGCTGAAGAAGACCATCTCACTAACCGCTTTCAATACGTACGGGAAAGTGCGGAGGGGATTCTTAGACTGGAAGAAAGCATTGACCAGAACATTTGATTGTTTTGCAGTCTGCTCAAGGAATCCACCGAAAGCCTTGACGATAGCTGCTTGTCGAATGATGTAGGCTGGGTTCTCAATTCTCTTGCCGAAAAGCACAAAGTCTTTGGCAAACATGATGGGGACCTTACCCGTGTCCTGATGAACGTACCGAGCAATCTTTCCCTCCAGCGTACTCTTGACTGTGGCGTTTTCAATAAGAGCCTCGGCTTCGGCAGAGTTCATCACGAATCTGTGAGCCAGAGTAGAGCCCACGGTCTCCATGAGGGTCACGTTTTCTCTGAGTGTGGCCTCATTGATTGACAGGAAGTTCAGTCCGAGGATAGACTTGTCACCACGGAGGGAGCGCGGGTTTCTTTCAAAGCTGCTACCGGCTGCTCTCTTGCCCTGTCCAAGGCTAGATTCCTGAAGTGCTTTATGGAAGCCCTCATACATCCGCATCGACTCGTTGACCTCCTTGTTCTTGGTTTGCACTCGGACATCGAAGGGCGTGTAGTTGTCCTCCATGACCAGCTCCTTACCAAGGTATCTCTCGACATAGTTTGAGAACTGCGGGACAAGGCCAGTGTGCATGTCAACCATGTAGTCGACAAACTCCACAAGCTCTGGCCTCTCAGCCTTCAGCTTGTCTTGAATTTCTTTCAAGCTGTTCGTGCCTTCGAACAAGAAGTCGTACGCCTCTTGCAACTCTACAAGCTCAGCCTTAGAGTACGCACCGCCACCAGTTGTTTGTTGGGATACATGGAACGCAATCGTTCTCTGCATGACTCCCTTGAGATTGACGAACCATTCGGCTTCGTTCTGACCCACCTCAGTCTCCTCGTCAATCATCGGCACTTGCCGAGTCATAGAGAACATCTGCATGAGTGCATTCTCAAACGTACCTGTTAGCTTCTTCCCGCTCTTCTTCTGAAGCTCAAGGACCTTCTCCTCCATCTTCTCGACCAGCGCGGCGTGACGGAAGTCTGCTCTACCAAACGCACCCTCGATGCTTCCAAACCCAATCGCTCTCCTAAGCTGTGCAATTGTGCGGTTGTCCGTCGGGAACATCATGCGTAGGTAGGAGTCCACGGTGTCAAGAGCACCCATGTAAACCTTCTTCCTAGACTTCAGCCCCTTTCTCTGCAACTCAGCAAGCTGGCCAGCATAGTCAATGCTGCCTCGGACCAAGGAGTGTACGTATCCCAGACCAAAGACTGAGCTGTTCACAATGAAGTCGTCGAGCTTGTAGTCGAGGTGAGCAATCTGGCGCCTGTTGAGCTTCAGCAGTCTCTGTCTCAGCTTGGCAAGGTCGAAATCTGCTGGGTCGTAGATGCCGAGGATGTCTGCAATCATAGGTTCCTCCAACAGCATGTCAAGATTCGCTGCAATACGGGGGAGCATAACATCATCGAGAATCATCTCGGTGTTTGCCTCCTCCTGAGAAACCTTCTCGTTGTACAGCGCCTCCAGTACACGTTCGATATGGGCTGGGTTGGTGCTGTCAAGCTGGTCGTTGGGATTCTTTGAGTTCCAGTCGTCCATATACCGAAGAATGTTTCTCCGGTTTGCAGATAAGCGGCTCACCTCGTAGGCTTTCTTCAGCTTGGCGTACTCCTCGTCGATAGTCGTCTTGTTCTTGAGTGCCAAACGCTCAGCCTTAGCTATCATGACAGCCTCACGACCAAC
>Ga0213865_10000877_pt1 | contig 19883 bp, 19 predicted proteins | sample PICome_6_FD_160100 | JGI IMG/M metagenome (GOLD analysis project Ga0213865, IMG submission 160100) | Coastal seawater microbial communities near Pivers Island, North Carolina, United States - PICO282 | ecosystem: Environmental > Aquatic > Marine > Coastal | place: USA: North Carolina...
ATTGTGGTTTTCCAGCAAGAAATTCGAAAACTATTGCTTACTGTGGGGTCAACTAACTTGGCAAATCCGAAAAATTTTAGACGGTATTGGAATATATTAACCAATAGTGAGTACAGTAATCATTCGGAAGCGAAAATAGTGGTGAATGCTTGTTCAGAACTGAGCGCACAAAACGTTGGGGCATTAATTGTTTTTGAACGTAACACCAGTCTTGATATGTTTAAAGAGTCCGGAGATCAAGTGAGTATGGACATTTCGACTCCTGTTATTGAAAGTATTTTTTTTAAAGGGGGGCCTTTACACGACGGAGCAGTCGTGATTGATGGAAATCGCATTGTGGCAACACGCGTGGCTTTACCAATAAGCGAACAGTCAGATATCCCTGTGCGATACGGTCTCAGACACCGTGCAGCAGTTGGGGTTTCTGAAAAAACAGATGCGACTGTTCTTGTTGTTTCTGAGGAAACTGGAAAAATTTCTTATATCAAAAATGGAGAGTTTGTATCCTTCACTAGCAATGACAACCTTATCGAAATAATTGAAGAAGATTTAAGCTAGATCGTTTCTTGCTTTTGAAGCAACTGCACATTATGCAGATTTTGATAAAATCCACCCTCAATTTGTAGTAGTTTTTCATGGGAGCCCATCTCAACAATCTTTCCATTGTCCATCACGACGATACGATCTGCTTTTTGAACAGTAGCTAATCGATGTGCGATAATGATTGCTGTTTTTCCTTGAGTCAATCGGTCTGTTGCAACCTGAATCAATTCCTCTGTTTCTCCGTCAACGGATGAAGTGGCTTCGTCCAAGACAAGGATTGAAGGGTTAGACACATAAGCCCTTAAAAAAGCAATGAGTTGACGTTGACCACCAGAGAGCATGGCACCGCGTTCTTTGACATCATATTGAAGTTTACCTGGAAGTTTAGATATAAATTTATCTATCCCGATGTGCTTGGCAGCTTCCATTACCTCTTCCTCGCTGATCGATGAGTCCCACATGCTGATGTTGTTTTGGATCGTATCTGCAAACAAAAACACATCTTGAAGAACAACAGCAATTGCGTTTCTCAATGACGAAAGCTTATAGGATTTTATGTTCTTGCCATCAACACTTATACTTCCCTGATCAATATCATAAAATCGACTAAGCAGATTGATGATTGTTGATTTTCCAGCTCCAGTAGCACCAACGATGGCTATGGTTTCTCCAGCATGTACATCAAATGAAATGTCATTGATCACCGTCTCATTTTCTTTATATGAAAACACAACATTCTGAAATGAAATTTTTCCCTTTATATCTTTTGCTTCAAGGAAGCCATCATCAGGGATATGGCTGTCCGTATCCATTAAAGCAAAGACGCGCTGAACCGCGACCATTCCCATTTGTAGGGTGTTAAACTTATCCGCAATTTGACGCAAGGGACGAAACAACATTTGCGTGAGTTGAATAAACAAAAAGATAGATCCCAGAGTGATTCCATTTTCCTGTGCTATAACGCTAAGGCCTCCATACCAAACCAATAATCCAATTGTAATCGATGTAGAAAGTTCTGCTATCGGAAAGAAAATAGAGTTGTACCAAACCGTTTTCAGCCATGCTTTTTTATGTTTCTCATTGATCTCTTGAAAGGATTGGTACTCTTGATGTTCGCGAACAAAAAGTTGAACAATATGCATACCTGAAATTCTCTCCTGAACAAAAGTATTGAGATTAGCGACCTGGGTTCGCACCTCGTCAAATGCGAATTTCATCGCTTTTTGAAATTTTCGTGTGGCAAACAAAATCACTGGAAGAACTGCAAAAACAATAAGGGACAGTTTCCAACTCACACTTAGCATTACCCCGATTACGATCAGCATTTTGAGCAAATCGGCAATGATCATAAACAAGCCCTGGCTAAATATACTTGCAATGGTCTCGATGTCATTGACCGCTCGTGTAACCAACCGACCAACTGCTGACTTGTCGAAAAAAGTCATCCGAAAGCCAATCATTCTTTTAAACAATTCTTTTCGGAGGTCATAAACGACTCGTTGTCCAAGCCAATTTGCATAATAAATAAACGAAAACTGGAAAAACACCTCCAAAAACAAAACCCCCATCATGATGCCAATAAATACCAGCATACCGTCGTAGTCTTTTAACGTGATGTAGTCATCAACTGTTATTTTTAACAAATATGGGTTTAGGGTTGAAAAAACAGAGAGCAAAATCGCTGCCGTAAGAACAAAAACAAACGTAAACCTGTATGGACGGACATATTTCATGAGTCTCTTGAAGAGAGATACATCTAAAATAGAACCTGTTACTTTAGAACTCATACCGCAAATATATGCTTTGGATAGTTTACTTTTTTGAGATAGAGACCATGAGCAGGAACAGAATATCCTGCTTGACTCCGATCACGGCTTGCAAGAATTGCTTCAAAATCTGAAATACTGATTTTTCTCAAACCAACCTCTATGAGCGTACCCACAATAGCCCGAACCATATTTCTCAAAAATCGATTTGCCTGTATAAAGAAAACCAATTCACTTCCATCTTGTTGCCAGTGCGCATATTGGATATCACATATATACGTTTTGACATCTGTTTTTGACTTTGAAAAACACTTAAAATCCTCATGATCAATTAAAATTTTAGCTGCTTGATTCATCAATTCGATATCTAAGGGCTTGGCAAACTGATAGGAACGTTTTTGTAAAAAGGGATTTTTTTGTGTGGTAATGTGATAACAATAACTCCTGTTAACCGCATCAAAGCGTGCGTGAGCATCTTGGGCAACAGCGATAATGTTACGGACTGCAATCTCTTTTGGAAGAAGCTTGTTGAGGCGAAACGTCAATTCTTGATCGATATGTTCATCAATATCAACATGAGCAAACAATTGATGTGCATGTACCCCTGCATCGGTGCGACCAGCACCAACAATACTGAGCGGTTTTCGAAATAAAATTGACAAGGCATCTTCCAAACATGACTGCACGCTATCGCCAGATGGCTGTCGTTGCCAACCTACAAAGGGTGTACCAACGTAAGATAGTTCTATAAAATAACGCAAGGAGTACTATTTTTGTTCGACAAAGATATTGTTTCTATTACCACTGCTTTCATCACAAATGAAAAAAATACTTTTACTTTCCGACACACATGGCTATATCGACAACCATATAATGGAGTATGTGAATGAGTCAGACGAGGTTTGGCATGCTGGTGATATTGGGTCAGTTGAAGTAACAGACACGATATCCAACAGTAAACCCCTTCGTGCTGTGTATGGCAATATTGATGGTGCAGAGCTAAGAACAAGCTTTCCAAAAGATTTGGTCTTTGCATGCGAAAGTGTCAAAGTATTTATGACTCATATTGGAGGAAGACCCGGTCGTTATACAAAGGGAATTGGCCAACAAATCAAGTCCGTAAAGCCCAAAATTTTTGTTTGTGGACACTCCCACATATTAAAAATTCAGTTTGACAAAACCCATCAAGTCTTGTTTATCAATCCTGGAGCCTTGGGGAAACAAGGATTTCATAAGGTTCGAACAATGGTACGCTTTGAACTCTCAAAAGGAGAGATAAAAAATATGGAAGTCATTGAAGTCAAGCGATAAACTTTACCGTAGGCGATCGGCAGATCGAATCAAATCTTCATCGCGCTTTATGGCCTTATTGGCAAGAGATATAAAAATGATGGTAAGAATCGTAACAACGCAAACCAAAAGTTGGTGAGTTTCATTGCTATCCGCATTGAAATAGCCAATACATTGATTGAACAATATGCCAAATGTAATCAGCAAAAGAACTCGATTCAGAACAAATTGCCGTTTTCTGTTCCGAAATTGAAAAATATTCCAAAATGGAACGACAATCAATAAGATGTTGGAAATGAGTAAGATATAAAACTGATTGACTTCAACAGAAACACCAGAATACAACAAACGTTGCGGAAGGAAGATAAATCCCGCCAACTGAATGAGAAAAACAAATAATAGATAGATGGTTTGAATTCGCTGTAACACCGTCAAAGTTTTAGTAAAAGTAAAAAATAGTTGTATATTTGTGCAACAATTGGAAAAACTTCATTCCAATTTTTCACTTCCATATTATTTATTCTCAACTATATAATGTTAGAAATCGCTGAATTAAAATCAAAAAAACTTCCTGAATTACAAGAAATTGCAAAAAGTTTAGGAATCAAAGGGATTGCAGGACAAAAGAAATTGGATCTTGCTTACAGTATCATTGATCACATTGCTAGCCAACCAGAGGCAAAAAAGGAAAAACAAGCAGATCCTGAAACAAAAAAGCCCACCAAAAAAAACACTCCTGAAAAAGCTCAAAACGAAAAGCCAAAAGCTGAAAAACAAGTCCATAACAACAATGGCAAACAGCAGCAATCCGACGAAAAGAACAAGCCCAAACAAAATAAGAAGGTAGATAATCACAATAAAGACACTCGAAACAAGTACCGCCAGCCCGATTACGAGTTTGAAGGAATCATCGAAAGTGAAGGGGTGTTGGAAATGATGCCTGAGGGCTATGGTTTTTTACGGTCTTCCGATTACAACTATCTTTCATCTCCAGATGATATTTATGTCTCTCAGTCGCAAGTCCGATTGTTTGGCTTAAAAACTGGTGATACGGTTCTTGGGCATGTGCGTCCTCCTAAAGAGGGAGAGAAGTATTTTCCACTGATCAAGGTAAGCACAATAAATGGGCTAAGCCCAAATGTAGTTCGCGATCGCGTTTCATTTGAGCACTTAACCCCATTGTTTCCCAATGAAAAATTCAATATTGCCGAAAAGCAGAGTACGATATCAACTCGAATCATGGACTTGTTCTCCCCCATTGGGAAAGGGCAACGTGGAATGATTGTGTCGCAACCCAAAACTGGTAAGACCATGTTGTTAAAGGACGTTGCCAATGCCATTGCAGCAAATCACCCAGAAGTCTATCAAATCATTCTTTTGATTGATGAAAGACCAGAGGAGGTTACCGATATGCAACGCAACGTAAAAGGAGAAGTCGTAGCTTCTACTTTTGACGAGCCAGCTGACAGACACGTAAAGGTTGCAAACATCGTTCTTGAAAAGGCAAAAAGATTGGTGGAATGTGGCCACGATGTGGTGATACTTCTCGATTCAATTACTCGTCTAGCACGTGCGTACAACACGGTTCAACCTGCTTCAGGAAAAATCTTAAGTGGTGGTGTTGATGCCAATGCATTGCACAAACCAAAACGTTTCTTTGGAGCTGCGAGAAACATCGAAAATGGAGGGTCTTTATCGATCATTGCTACCGCATTGACAGAAACTGGCTCGAAGATGGACGAAGTCATTTTTGAAGAGTTTAAAGGTACAGGTAACATGGAGCTTCAGCTTGATCGTAGAATTTCAAATCGTAGAATCTTCCCTGCGATTGATTTGGTTTCTTCAAGCACACGTAGAGATGATATGCTCCTCGATGAAAACACCGTTCAAAGAATGTGGGTGATGAGAAAATACCTTGCAGACATGAACCCCGTTGAGGCAATGGAGTTTATTGAAGATCGGATCAAGAGAACCCTCAATAATGAAGAATTTTTGATTTCAATGAATAACTAAAAAAACGAGACAAACAAAAAAAGGGCTTCCAATGGAAGCCCTTTTTTTTTGATATCGATGCAACTTATAAAGAAGCAACGTGCTTTGTTACTTTAGATTTTAAGTTAGCAGCTTTGTTCGCATGAATGATATTGCGTTTAGCTAGCTTGTCGATCTTAGAAATCAACGTAGGGAGTGCTTTTGCAGCAGCTTTCTTCGTTTTAATCTCCTGAAAATCTCTCAACGCATTGCGCATCGTTTTGTGTTGCAAACGGTTGCGAAGACGTTTTGTCTCGTCAGAGCGTATATTTTTTAAAGCGGACTTATGGTTAGCCATAGTGTTTTATATTTTGTAGCCCGTAGGGGAATCGAACCCCTCTTACCAGGATGAAAACCTGGCGTCCTAGCCGATAGACGAACGGGCCTTTTTTATTTTAGGTGGCAAATTTAATTGAAAAAAATGATAATGCAATTAATTTTAATATGTTTTGTACTAAAACGATAAATAAAGCCGTTTTGAGAATGTAAAGTAATTTTTCTACATTTACACAAAACCCCATAGCATGCCCCAAAAAACGATTACCTTAATATTTTGCGTACTGTTTTTTTATTCCTTTTGTTCGAAACAACAAAATGGTATCGGCATTGGGCACTTCAACACCACAAACCAAAAACTCGTGGGTGATGGCTATGATTTGGTAAGCTACTTTTCCAAAAACAAGCCAGTCAAGGGAAAGTCATCGATTTCGAATCAATATCAAGGTCTTCTATTCTATTTTTCATCGCAAGAAAACAAAGATCTCTTCGTCAGTAATCCATCAAAATATTTACCAAAATATGGCGGTTGGTGTGCGTATGCAATTGGGGATTATGCGAAGAAAGTTGACGTTGATCCACTTTCTTATACCATAGAAAATGGGGAATTATATCTTTTCTATAAATCATATTTTAATGATACGAGAGAAAAGTGGATAAAAAATCACGATACATTAAAACAAAGTGCAGAGGAAAACTGGCAAAAAATTATTCATTAAACCCATTGATATCATGAAACATAAAATCTCTTTTACAATACGATTCCTTGTCGCCATCATATTATTGCAATCTCTATATTTTAAGTTTGGAAGTCACGAGCAAGCCATTCATATTTTTTCAACCCTTGGTGTAGAGCCATGGGGGCGATTTCTTATCGGAGGCATTGAACTCGTGCTGGCAATTGCAATACTTCTTCCAATAACAAAAAGTATCGCCAACACCTTAACAGGTTTGTTGATGATAGGCGCTATTGGTGCTCATTTGTTCACTCCCTTGGGGATTGTTGTTCGCTGGAATGGACAAAATGATGGCGGCCAATTGTTTGCTATGGGCGTTGCAGTAATCATCTTGTGTGTGGTGCAAATGGGTATCGAGAAAAGCAGTGCATAATGCGAATGGAATAGTAATGACTTTACGAGGGTATTGGATACGTACAACGAATTATGAGTTTTGGCCATTTTGGCTATTCTATATCCCAGCGTATTTTTATTATGTATTTCTGGCAATCAAATCGAGATCGATACTGTATTTCACCAAACTAAACTCTGGAATGAAATTCGGCGGTGCGATATTAAGTTCCAAAATCGAAATCCTATCAAAGCTGCCAGACAGATTGATTCCCAAAACAATTTTGATAAATCCCAATGACTCATTTGAAACGATAAATCAAAGTAGACTCATCAAGAGGATTGCGTTTCCAATGATTGCAAAGCCAGATAACGCAGAGAGAGGAAAAGGAGTACACAAATTGGAGAATGAAAATGATCTTAAGTGTTTTGTTCAAAAAATCAAACAGCAAACCTATCTCCTTCAGGAATTTGTATCCTATCCGATTGAACTGGGAATTTTAGCATATAAAACCCAGGCTGGGGACTTACACATTACGTCCATGTGTGAAAAGTCATTTTGCAGTGTTACAGGGAATGGAAAAAGTACGTTTGGTGACTTAATTCTTAAAGATTTCAGAGTTGCACATCGGATTCCATATTTTAAAACCAAGTATCAAGACGAGTGGAACAATGTTTTGCAAAAAGGTAAAACAGTGATTATTGAACCCATAGGAAATCATAATCTTGGAACTCGATTTTGCAACGCAAATCACCGCATCAACAAAGATGTTTACAGATGGATAAAAACATTTATAATCCATTTACCCGAATTTGATTATGGTCGAATTGATATGAAAATCACAAATTGGGAAGCCTTTAAACATAATGAGGGCATCAAAATTCTTGAAATCAATGGCGTAAACGCAGAGCCAATTCATATCTATGATGCGAAACAAAGCATAGGTCAGGCCTATAAGAGTATATTTTATCACATGAACCTAATTTATCAACTAAGCAAAGAAAAACAAATGAAAACCCCCTACTCCTTTTCAGATTTTCTAAAAGGATCTTACACAATCATTACCCAAAAAAATATCTGCTAATGAACTTCCAAAGCCACAAATCAGCACTACTTGAAATCAAAAAACTTACCCTAGTACTCTCCGACGAAGTCTACTCTAGTCCCTTAGACATCTTATCGGGAAGTAGTATCGGTCAGCACATGAGACATATCGTTGAGTTTTACACATGTTTGTTATCTCAACAACAAGGACAAATCATTAACTACGACCTACGAGCAAGGAATCAATTGATTGAAGAATATCCAAAATAATGTGCGCTTGCCATAGATGAAATTTTGGCTCAGTTAGATGAATTCGCATCGGATTTCGAAGCAAAACCACTGCGATTTGAAAATTGTAATTTTGACCCTGACATGGGGATCAATCAAATTGCAACCTCATTTTCAAGAGAATTGGCCTACTGCCTTGATCACTGCATACATCACCAATATTTTATCAAAATCGGTCTAGTTTCTCTAGAACTCGGACATTACCTACACGAAGAATTTGGCATTGCACCCTCCACCCTAATGTACCGTAAATCCTAATGTGTATTCTCAGTTATGCCCCAATAAATGATGGTTTTGTATTGAATTTTAACAGAGATGAAGTTTACAATCGAACAGCCAAACCACCAAAGCAATACATCATAGACAATCAAAAGCTCATATTCCCAAAAGACATAAAATCTGGTGGCTCCTGGATTGGAGTTAATGTAACAAAGTCTGTTGTTGGATGCATACTAAACGCAAAGGGGAAAACACCGAAAATTCCGTCAAGCAGCAGGGGGAGTATCTTTATTGATCAGCTAATCCAAGGCAAATCAAATCTAAACGAAAACGAACTGTTTGCTATCGCCCCGTTTACACTCCTATCCTTTTGTTTGCACACGCAAGTCATCACACAATATCATTGGGACGGCTTAATTCTCAAACGGAACAAACGCACAATGTCCACTCCTTTTATCTTGTGTTCTAGCAGTTTATATGAAAATGAGATAATGAAAAATTTGAAAACTGAATTCAACTCTTTAATTGCAAGTAAATCAGAGATTGAGTCCACGACCTCATTCTTTCATAAAAAGTATTCTTTTCACAAAAATCATCCAATATACTTGAAGAAAAACAGTAACATCCAAACTGTGAGTAAAACAACGATTTTGAAAAACAAGAATGGGTTAAGGTTGAACTATACAGATTTGGTGGAGAACATCGAACAAACAATTCAGCTCTAATACGCTTTTGCAAAAAGCACACGCTGACTTGAAGATTTACCAGAATAAATACATTTGCCTTCCTCCTTCTCAGTGTCGATGGGAATACAGCGAATGGTCGCCTTGGTTTCTTGTTTGATTTTCATTTCTGTCTCTTCGGTCCCATCCCAATGAGCTGAAATGAACCCCCCTTTGGACTCCAATACCTTTTTAAAGTCCTCATAAGAATCACAAACCGTGGTATGGCTTTCGCGAAACGCAAGTGCCCGATCAAACAAATTGCTCTGAATTTCGGAAAGAAGCTTATTGACATGTGAAGCTAAATCGTCTTGAGATACAAAAGACTTGGTCAAATTGTCTCGGCGAGCTAGCTCGACTGTCCCTTTTTCAATGTCTTTTGGTCCAATCCCCAGTCGAATGGGAACTCCCTTAAGCTCATAATCATTGAATTTATAGCCAGGGGTGTGGGTATCTCGATCATCCAGCTTAACTCGTACGCCTGCTGCGTCTAAATTCTTATAAAGTTTTTTGGCATGATCCAGTACCTCTATTTTCTGCTCATCTCCTTTATAAATCGGCACGATAACGACCTGAAATGGAGCGAGATTGGGTGGAAGCACTAAACCTTTGTCATCGCTATGGGTCATAATCAAAGCACCCATCAATCGCGTAGATACACCCCATGAAGTTGCCCATACATAATCTAATCCGCCTTCTTTGTTTGCAAATTTTACGTCAAATGCTTTGGCGAAATTTTGGCCTAAAAAGTGAGCCGTTCCCGCTTGTAAAGCTTTCCCGTCTTGCATAAGTGCTTCAATACAATAGGTTTCGATAGCACCTGCGAAACGCTCACTTTCTGACTTGGTTCCTTGAATCACAGGAATCCCCATAAAATCCTCAACAAACTTTGCATAGATTTGGTTCATTTGAATGGTTTCATCAATTGCCTCCTTCTTAGTCGCATGTGCTGTATGACCCTCTTGCCACAAAAATTCAGCGGTGCGCAAAAACAAACGCGTCCTCATTTCCCAACGAACGACATTAGCCCACTGATTGAGAAGAATTGGAAGATCTCTGTAGGATTGAATCCAATTTTTATAGGTGTTCCAAATGATTGCCTCACTTGTAGGTCTTACAATAAGCTCCTCTTCAAGTTTGGCATTGGGGTCAACGCGAAGTTTTCCAGCGCGCTCAGGGTCGTTTTCCAAACGATAATGGGTAACGATTGCACATTCTTTTGCAAAACCCTCTGCGTTTTTTTCTTCGGCTTCAAACAGACTTTTCGGCACAAATAAAGGAAAATATGCATTGGAATGACCCGAGTCTTTAAACATCTTGTCCAATTCGCTTTGCATACGTTCCCATATCGCATATCCGTAAGGTTTGATCACCATGCATCCACGGACAGCTGAATTTTCTGCTAAATCTGCTCGAACAACAAGTTCGTTATACCACTTTGAATAATCTTGACTACGTGTTGTTAAATTTTGCCCCATTTTTAGTTTGGCATAGAATTTGAAATATTACTTTTAGCAAAGCTAATTAAATTTGAAGAGTTTAACCCGCAATCATGTCATTATGAAAACACAAGTTTCCAACACCCCATTTTTTTTGTTGCCTTTGTTTGCTGTTTTGTTTCTCATCACTAGTTGTGGGTCTTTCAGTCCAGTTGGATACTACAATGACGGGATTTATGGCGATACTCCTCCTCCCCCTAAGAAACGATACAGCAAGAACACTGATGGCAAGTACTATAAAAAGTATTTTGGAGATAAGGCAAAAGAATTGGCTGACAATAACCGAGATGAGGAAATAGATTCGCTTTCCACACCCACGCAGAGCAATCGAGATATAGACAATATCAACATCAATGTATATGGCTATGGATCGCATGGGTTATACCATAATTACAGCTATCACTGGAACGACTATTATTATCGACCTTGGTGGAGACATTATCGATATCGACCTTGGCATTCTTGGTCGTACTACTACGAGCCTTATTATTATGGATGGTCACACTACAGCCCTTATTATGCATATTATCCCTATTCCTATTATGGCTACAACCCTTATTACCATTATTATGGATCGAGTTACTACACAAATCCAAACCAGTATGTGGCAAGTAGCGGGCGGCGAGGCGCTCCAGCAAGGGGAACTTCCAATACGAGAAGTAATACCACAAACTCACTAAGTGGGGATTCTTATCAAATTCAAAGACGGTCTCCAAATGGTACCATCAATACGGTAAACTACAATGTTGGACGGCGTACATCTAACAGTACACCAACTCCGACAGCTAACGAAAGTCAACAAAATAATTCATCTGATTTTATGACGCGTGACTACTCTAGCAAGCGAAACTATCGATCGAGTTCGAATCTCAACAATATCTCTAGTTCAAACAATTCATACCAATCTAGGCAGACAAGGTCTTCAAACAACAGTTACAATACCTCTAGGTCAAGCAACCGGTCCTACAGCTCTGGAAACTCGAGTAGCTCAAGGAGTTCAAGTGGATCATCGTCTAGGTCATCTAGTAGTGGTAGAAGATAAAATCATTGATTAATCCCTTGTTTATGAAAACGCATTTACTTCCATTTTTTATTGCTTTTTTGAGCTTTTGGACATTGCCAGCTCAAAACTTAGATCTGGTTCATGTCATCACTCAGGAAAATATCAGCGGAAACGCTCGTTTTGAAGCCATGTCTGGTGCGTTTGGCGCCTTGGGTGGTAATCTTTCTGCCATTCATATCAATCCAGCAGCAAGTGCCGTATTCAACGCCAATCAATTTGGCTTGAGTACATCGACACAATCAACCACAAACAACACTTCATATTTTGGCACTTCTACTCCCACTGAAAACCGAAATAGTGGACTCAACCAGATTGGCGGCGTATTGTTATTGAAAAACAACAATACAGAAATGGCATGGAAAAAAATTGCTTTTGGATTTAATGCACAGATGCAAAGCTCCTACAACAATACGATTCAAATTAACGGCACGAACACTGAGAATGGGTTGGACACTTACTTTTTGGATTATGCAGCCGGAAAAGATGGGAGCGTGTTTGGGTTAAATGATGGGGAAACAGTCCGTGGTGTTTATCAATTTTTTGGAGAGTCTGCTGGGTATGGATTTGAATATCAACAGGCGTTTTTAGGGTACCAAGGTTATATCTTTGATTACTTGGAAGAAGATGGTCTGTTTGTTTCCAATGCGATTTATTCATCCGTTCAACACAATCATAAAATTCAGACAAGTGGAGACAAATGGGATATGGCATTTACACTATCGGGTCAATACAATGATTGGTTATACTTAGGGGCAAACATGAATATTTCTGGTATTGAATACCGCCAAATCAGTTCAACAACAGAAAGTGGCTATGACGTAGACTCCCCTATGCGTGAAATCTATTTTCAAAACGAGCTTTATACCTACGGTGGTGGCGTCTCTTTACAATTTGGTGCCATTGCCACGCCAAACAAAAACCTTCGTTTGGGAGCCAGCTATAAGTCACCGACTTGGTATTCGTTGAAAGATGAGTTTTCACAGTTTTTGGAAACAAAATCAAATGATGTCGATGGAAATTCATTTAATGATGTAATTGACTTGACCAATACCGTAAATGTTTACGAAGATTATACCATCAAAACGCCAAGTGAACTACGCGGAAGTTTGGCATATATTTTTGGTACAAGGGGGTTGATCTCATTTGATTATACCTTAAAGAACTATAAAAACACACACATTGGACCCAACGATAATGATGTGTTTATTGCTCTCAATGATCAAATCGATCAAAGCTGGACTTCAACATCAAGCTACCGAATCGGGGGTGAATATCGACAAGGCGGTGTAAGTCTTCGGGCTGGTTATCATCTTGAGGAGTCCACATACAGCAATACGAGCATCCTAGGAGATCGCTCGGGATATTCTTTCGGAATCGGTTTTAATTTCAAGTCAAGTGTGATTAATTTATCTGTGCTAAATAGTGAGCAAAGTAGAAGCCATCAACTCTACGATACTGGACTGGTTGATCGAGCGAGCAATGACATCGATTTACAGCAATTTACCGTGAGCTGGAACTTCAAGTTTTAGCAGAAATAAAACCTTGTCAACGTAATCTTATAAATAAGTATCTTTGTCATCTATATGGATGCAATGAAATTTGACAAATTACTACAAGAAACCCTAGAGGACTTTGACGCGAACGATCACCAAAGCAGTTCGGCAGAGACGCCTTTACGCGAAGATGCTTTTGATCTTTCTGATGAAGAAAAAATCTCTCGAATTGAAAATGATGTCGCAAACATCTTGGAAACTTTGGGGATGGATATGACTGATGACAGTCTCAAAGGAACACCAAAGCGAGTGGCTAAAATGTTTGTTCAAGAAATCTTTGGAGGCCTTAATCCCAAACGCTCACCAAAGCTTTCCACTTTTGACAACAAGTACAAATACGGGCATATGTTGGTAGAGAAAAACATTACACTCTACTCGACTTGCGAACACCATTTATTACCCATTGTCGGAAAAGCACATGTCGCTTATATTTCCAACGGCACTGTGATCGGATTATCCAAAATGAATCGAATTGTCGATTACTTTGCCAAAAGACCTCAAGTACAAGAACGTCTTACACGTCAAGTTGTGCATATGCTACAGTCTGCCCTCGAAACCAAGGATGTCGCTTGTGTCATCGACGCAAAGCACTTGTGTGTCAATTCGAGAGGGATTCGCGATGTGGATTGCAGTACAATTACTGCAGAATTTGGTGGTGCATTCAATAAGCCAGAAGTCAAAAAAGAATTTTTAGAATATCTACGGCTAGAAACCGCATTCTAAACGATCATGAAATCCATTGCTGAACAGCGTATTCAAGTTTACAACTCCCTAAGCGGAACCAAAGAGGATTTTGTACCCCTTCACGGGAATATGGTTGGGATGTATGTTTGTGGACCAACCGTTTACAATAATGTTCACCTTGGAAATTGCAGAACCTTTATCTCATTTGATATCATCTTTAGATACCTAAAGCACTTGGGTTATAAGGTGAGATATGTACGCAATATTACAGATGCAGGGCATTTGGAAAATGACGCTGATGAAGGGGAAGACCGTATCGCTAAGAAAGCGAGAATTGAAGAAATTGAACCCATGGAAGTGGTTCAGAAATACACCGTTGATTTTCATAAAACACTTGCCAAATTCAACACCCTCCCGCCGAGTATTGAGCCAACCGCTACCGGACATATTGTTGAACAGATCGAGTTAGTCAAACAGATTTTGGATGCCGGATTTGCTTACGAAGTGGAGGGTTCTGTTTACTTTGATGTGTTGAAATTCAATGAAAGTTCAACATACGGAAAACTAAGTGGCCGAAAGCTTGAGGATATGATCCATAACACCCGTGAGACAAGTGGACAAAGCGAAAAGCGTAATCCACAAGACTTTGCGTTATGGAAAAAAGCACAACCCGAACACATTATGCGTTGGCCTTCGCCATGGGGTGACGGTTTTCCAGGTTGGCATTTGGAGTGTACTGCTATGAGCACCAAGTACCTTGGCAAACAATTTGATATCCACGGAGGAGGCATGGACCTGAAGTTCCCACATCATGAATGCGAAATCGCACAGGGGGAAGCCGTTTCCAATTGTTCTCCCGCCAATTATTGGGTTCACGCAAATATGCTGACCCTGAATGGTAAAAAAATGGCAAAAAGTACAGGGAATAACATTTTACCTGATGAAATCTTCAGCGGTGAAAATGAAATCATGGAGCGTCCTTTCTCCCCCACTGTCACTCGATTTTTTATGCTTCAGGCGCATTATCGATCAGTCCTTGATTTCAGCAATGATGCCATGCTTGCTTCTGAAAAAGGGTTTTCAAAATTGATGCAAGGGCTATCCCTTCTCGATTCACTCGATACTGCTAAGGAAACGACTGGCTTCGACCTTACTGAATGGAGGCAAAAGTGCTACAATGCCATGAATGACGACTTTAATACGCCTATCCTTATCGCTAATCTGTTTGATGCGGTCAAATTTGTACAACATGTCAATGATGGGAGAGAGAGCATTAACAAAGAGGATTTAAACCACCTACAAACGACACTTCACAACTTTGTATATGATGTGCTCGGCCTAACCAAAGAAGAACAGGAAGGTGATCATTATTTAGAAGACGCCCTACAACTGCTGATTGAACTGCGAAATGATGCGAGAAAACGCAAAGACTTTGCTACCTCTGACAAAATTCGCGACGAACTATCAAAAGCTGGTATTGTACTACAAGATGGTCCACAAGAAACCACTTTTACCTTGAAGTAGTGAAAAGGGTTTTGATTTTTCCATTCTTGGCCTGTATCAAAATTTATCAAACTGCGATCTCCCCGTTTTTTCCAGCAACATGCCGGTTCGATCCAAGTTGCTCTCACTATGCAGCAAAATCGCTTCAAAAACATGGGTTGTGGAAAGGGCTCCGCCTATCGATCAAACGCATCGCAAAATGTCATCCATGGGGTGGAAATGGCTATGACCCTGTACCCTAATCGATCAACATCAAAATAGTATATTTACAAAAATTCCAATTATGATTTTATACAAGTTCGAATGGGCACCTAGTGAAACCATTTTCAAAATCGGATCGTTTGGTCTTCATTACTACAGCTTGATGTTTGTCATTGCGTTTGCCGTTGGCTTCTACATGATGCGAAAATTTTATCGCCATGAAAAAGTTTCTGAAGAATATCTCGAGCCCTTGTTTGTCTTTACCATCGTTGGTACACTGCTTGGAGCACGTTTGGGTGAGGTGTTTTTCTATAATTGGGATTATTATCAAAACAATTTAGCCGAAATCCTTTTGCCTATAAAAGTAACTCCTGATGGAATAGAATTTACAGGTTATCGAGGTCTGGCAAGTCATGGGGCTGCCATTGGGATTATCACCTCCCTGTACTTGTATCAAAGAAAATACACCTATAAGCCCTTGCTTTGGATTTTGGATCGTTTGGGTATTACTGTAGCGTTTGCAGGAATTTTTATCCGTATTGGAAACTTCTTTAACTCTGAGATTGTCGGGCTGTATAGCAAAAGCGATTTTGGGGTTGTTTTCCTAAACAGAGGTGAAATATTACCACGACATCCAGTGCAACTTTACGAGTCTTTTGGCTATCTGATTGTATTTCTTATTCTTCGTCATCTATATTGGAATACCAATCGAAAAGATCAAACTGGCTACCTCTTTGGTGCCTTTTTTGTCTTGTTATTTGGTGTGCGATTTATTGCAGAGTTCGTCAAAGAAAGTCAAGGCGGGTTTGAGACCTCACTGGGGCTGCTGTCAACTGGACAATGGTTGAGTATCCCACTTATTCTTATAGGATTTTATCTGATTCTAAGAGCTCAGTCAAAAGCCAAATCGACTTAGTCTTCCTTTTTTTCCTCGAGTGATTTGTTGCGAAGTGTATCAAACATAATTGGTGTTGCGATAAACATCGAAGAATAGGTACCGACAATCACACCGACGATCAAGGCAAACATAAACCCACGAATCGCTTCACCGCCAAACAGAAAAATAGCCAGCAACACCACGAGTGTGGTCAACGAAGTGTTCAATGTTCGACTCAAGGTGCTATTCAATGCGCCATTGACCGTTTGATTATACGGCCAACTGCTATGTGCTTTTGCATATTCACGTATGCGGTCAAATACAACCACGGTATCGTTTAGAGAATACCCAATCACGGTAAGTATCGCAGCGATAAAGGCCTGATTGATTTCCATATTAAATGGCATAAACGTATAGGTCAAAGAGAATATCCCCAATACCAACAATACATCGTGAAATACGGCAGCAACTGCACCAAGAGAAAATTGCCACTTTCTGAAACGCAATAATATATACAAGAATACGACGATCAGCGAACCAAATACAGCCAAAAAGGAATTGTTTTTAATGTCATCGGCAATTGTCGGTCCGACTTTAATGGATGACATAATCCCAATTTGTTTTTCTTCACTCGTGGTTACAAAACTGTCATAGTCCGTACCGTCGGGCAGATAGGTTTGTAATGCGCCGTACATCAACTGTTGAATTTCATCATCTACGGCAGCACCTTCGACATCGACTTTATAATTTGTAGTGATTTTGAGCTGGTTATCGTTACCAAAAATTTTCGCTTCAGCATTTCCTAAGACCGCAACGAGGTCGGACTGCACTTCAGCTGAGTTGATGGCTTTGTCGAATCGAACCGTGTAGGATCGTCCACCGACAAAATCTACCCCTTGATTGAGACCATTGGTAAACAAAGAAGCAACTGCAACGACGATAAGAAAACCTGAAAGGATATAGGAAAATTTTCGTTTTGCCAGGAAAGTGATTGTCAAATTTCGAAACAGATTTTTGGTTACAGAGGTAGAGAAATGCAGTGCTTTCTTTTTTGCAACTCGAGAGTCTACTAAGATTCTTGTGATAAAGATCGCTGTGAACAATGAGGTGGCGATACCAATCAATAGGGTTGTTGCAAATCCTTTGATTGGGCCTGTTCCAAATAAGAATAAAATTAATGCGGTTAGACCAGTTGTAATATTCGCATCTAGGATGGATGAAAGAGCATTTTGAAATCCATCAGAAACAGACAGTTTCAGTCCTTTTTCTCGTGTCAGCTCCTCACGGATTCTCTCAAAAATAAGTACATTGGCGTCAACAGACATACCGATAGTTAACACAATACCAGCAATACCTGGTAGAGTCAGTACAGCTCCTAAGCCGGCAAGGATACCGAAAATCAAAATGAGGTTTAATGTCAAAGCGATATCTGCATAAAGTCCTGCGCGACCATAGTAAAACATCATCCAAATCAAAACGAGAAGCAAAGCAATTACAAAGGAGTTGATTCCACTTTCAATGGCTTCAGCACCCAAAGATGGGCCGATGATTTCAGATTGAATAATCTCAGCTGCAGCTGGGAGTTTACCTGCACGCAGTACATTGGCCAAGTCGGTTGCTTCATTGACTGTAAACTGACCAGAGATTTCTGAACGCCCACCTGAAATGGCACCTTTAGAAACACCTGGAGCAGAGTAAACCAAGTTATCAAGAACGATGGCGATATTTCCGTTTTCACGAAAAGCTTTGCCTGTCATTTCTTCCCAAGTACGAGCTCCTTTTGCATTCATTTGCATGCTTACCGCTGGGGAATTGAATTGGTCATAGGTACTTCGTGCATCAACAATCACACTACCGCCCAATGGAGGTGTATTTGTGCGATTGGATCGAATAGCATACAAGTCGATGAGTTCAGAGTTTGGGTCGGATTTACTCCATAAAAATTTTGTGAACCTGAGTTCGGCAGGCAACAAATTTCTCACCTCAGACCGCTGAAGGTAACTGTCAAAAGTACCTTTATCCTTTACGGCAATGCGAACAAGAACTGGTCCAGGAAAATCAATATCAACAACGATATCAAAAATGGGGTTTTGAACAACAGAAACCGAGTCTTGCTGTGCCTCAATATCAGCCAACAAATCATCGATTTCTGAATTATCGTCTTGTGGTTTTTCAGGTGTATCCTGAACAACAGTTTGCTTTAAAAGCTCATTTGCTTGAAACAAGAATGAGGTCAACTTATCTTTTGATTCTGTTTCCCAGAATTCGAGTTGTGCTGTACTCTGTAATAAGTTTTTGACACGCTCAATATCACGTGCTCCGGGAAGTTCGACCAATATACGCCCAGAATTCCCAAGTCGTTGAATGTTCGGTTGGGTAACGCCAAATTTATCGATACGCTTTCGTAAAACCTCAAAGGCAGAAACAATAGACTCGTCAATTTTTGTACGAATGATTGGCTTGACCTCATCGTCGGTCATATCAATCCGAATGTCGTCACTCAAGGTTCGGTTTGCAAAAATGCTTGGGCTAGCTAGGTTTTGATCCCCCTTAAGGGATTCAAACGCTGTAAAAAAACTCTCAACATAGCTTTCGTCAGATGACTTTTGAAGCTCATCAGCTTGAGCAAGCGACTGATTGAATAACGGACTACGTGTGTTTTCGGCTAAACCTTTTAGAATGTCTTTCACAGAAATTTGCAGGATCACGTTGATCCCCCCTTTCAGATCAAGACCTTTATTGAGTTCTCTGACCTTAGCATTGGTGTACCCAAAATGCTGATCTGTCGAAACAGAATCGAGATACTGACGTTCTGAAGCATTGAGCGCATCGAAATAGTTTGGGGAGTTCTCATCGACCTTTTCTATGGCATAGGCACGAGCGTTGTCTTCGGTTCGATTAACAATAAATGTGAAAGAGAGTTGGTAAATGCTTACCAACACAAATAATACGGCGAATAATTTAACCAGTCCGTTATTTTGCATGATCGTTTGTTTTAATCAAAAAGCAAGCAAATATAACGCTTACTTCTCATACATGTATAATTGTTTATTTACTTGAGAATTCCTGTTAGTGCTTCATTCATCGTTCGCACGGCTGAAGCACTATTTTGAAAGCTTGCTGATTCCTTCTCATTTAGGTTTAAATCCATGATTTTTTCCCAGCCATTTTTACCGATAATTGTTGGAACTCCGATACAGATATCCGACTGACCGTATTCCCCATCGAGCATCACTGAACAGGGAATAATTCGCTT
>Ga0213865_10000880_pt1 | contig 19867 bp, 23 predicted proteins | sample PICome_6_FD_160100 | JGI IMG/M metagenome (GOLD analysis project Ga0213865, IMG submission 160100) | Coastal seawater microbial communities near Pivers Island, North Carolina, United States - PICO282 | ecosystem: Environmental > Aquatic > Marine > Coastal | place: USA: North Carolina...
TTAACGAAGACTTTGGTATCGTTGGTAACTACAATACAGGTTCTCAACCGTATACTCATGCGGGTCTCTTCTATGATGCATCTGAATCTAAATTCAAAATATTCGACAGATACGATCTTGACATAGATGGTAACATCAATACGGGTGCGGGTAACTTCACTCTGGGAGAACTCGCTGCAGATACCTTTACTGGTGACTTGACTGGAGATGTAACTGGTAATGCCGATACTGCAACACTACTTGCAAATTCAAGAACCATTGCAATTAGTGGTGATGTTACTGGTACTGCGACATCATTCAATGGTGGTTCAGACATTACTATCTCTGCCGGAATCACTGCCGATACAATCATTAACGCAGACATTAAATCCGATGCCGCAATTGCAGATACCAAACTTGCAACGATTAGTACTGCAGGTAAGGTAAACAACTCTGCGACTACTGCCACTGCCGCAAACACCGGATCCGCAATTGTTGCACGAGATGCATCTGGTAATTTCTCTGCGGGTTCAGTAACATTAAGTGATCTTCATGTAGGTAATCTACACGTAGACTCTGCAGATATAACAACGATTGCAAGAGCAGGTATCAGTGGGACTGGTTCTCTGTCTTATAGTTCAGCGACTGGTGTCATGTCGTTTACAGAAAGAACCGCTTCAGAACTTTTGACCGAAATCAAAACTGTAGATGGTTCGGGATCGAATCTTGATGCAGACAAACTAGACGGACAAGAAGGGTCACACTATAGGATCAACGTATATAACTCAGCGGGTACGCTACTCAACTAAGGTATAGAAATGGCAATTCCAAATACAAGAGATGAATTAATTGACTACTGTCTAAGAGCACTGGGTAGTCCAGTGGTCGAGATTAATGTCGCTGACGAACAGATAGAAGATCGTGTAGACGAAGCGTTACAGTGGTTCCGTGAACATCATCCGGATGGATCTAGACGTTTCTATCTCAGTCATGCAATGACTCAAGACGATATTGATAATGGATATATCGATCTGGGTACTGAAGTTATGCAGGTCATTCGTATGTTCCCCGTGAATAACATGACCGCTTCTACTAACTTCTTTGATATTAAGTATCAGATGATGTTAAATGATATCACTGACCTAAATAATTATGCAGGTGATATTGCATACTATGAACAAATGCAACAACACCTTTCTCTACTTGATATGAAATTAAGTGGTGTGCCTATAATTAACTTTGATAGACAGGGACAAAGACTCTACTTCTATCAATCTAAAGAAGACTTTGAGGTAGGTAGTTATATTATGTTAGAGGTGTATGCAGATATTGATCCGGATACTGGTGTCTTATCTGATTATGTTTCTTTGTGGAATCACAAGTTTTTAAAGAATTATACCACAGCATTGATCAAACGTCAATGGGGAATTAACATGTCTAAGTTCGAAGGTATGACACTGCCTGGCGGGGTGACCATATCGGGTAGACAGATTCTAGAAGATGCGAATCAAGACATAGAAATGGTTATGACTAAGTTTAGAGAAGAAGAAGACATTGGCCCAATGTTCTTCGTGGGGTAATTAATGGCTACTAATCCATGGATTTCAAGAGGTGCACGTAACGAGCAAGGCTTGTACGAAGACCTAGTAATCGAGTCTTTGAAGTTCTACGGAGAAGACGTATATTACTTGCCTCGTGAAATTGTCAATAAAGATAAAGTGTTCCTTGATGACGTACCATCACGGTTCTCTGACTCCTATAAGATTGAAATGTATGTCGAGAACCAAGAAGGGTTCGAAGGTGAAGGAGATTTATTCTCCAAGTTTGGTGTGGAGTTACGTGATCAAGCAACATTCGTGGTTGCCCGTAGACGTTGGAAAAAACTGATCGGTGATAAACTAGATGCACACAACTTCCGTCCACGTGAGGGAGATGTCATTTATCTACCTATGTCAAACTCTATATTTGAGATCTACAAGGTAGAGACCGAGACTCCGTTCTATCAGTTAAGTAATCTACCTACCTTCAGACTTCAGTGTGAGTTGTTTGAGTACAACGATGAAGACTTTGATACTGGTGTCGATACTATCGATGTGGTTGAAGATGAGTCTGCATACCAGTACAAACTAACCATGATGTCTCCTACAGATGCAACTGCAGAAGGAACAACAACAATTACTCCAGATGGTGTAGTTACTGAGATTCTCGTAACTGATCGTGGACAGGGTTATGATGTTGCGCCAACAGTCACTATTAGTGACAACCCTGGCGGACTTTCTAAACTAGGAAATTCATCTCTAGACGTTAACCGTGGTCGTGGTTTAGAATCAACCTTTAGTCAAACCGGATTGCATGGTACTGTCGAAGCATGGATACAGACTACCACACTTCCTCAGTCGGGTCAATCTGTAATCTTCAAAATAGGTGGTGACGGAAATGATCAAGAAAATACTTACTTCTGGGGTGTTGACAATTTAGGACAACTGGTATATAGTAGGGGTGATAATGGGGGAGGTTCAGTTACTAGTTTAACTGGTGGTACTGCTCTATTCGAAACAGGAGATTGGCACCATTTACTAATCGGTGCATTCGACACCAACAACATAGTCATCTACTTCGATGGTGCTAAGGTTCTCGACACAACTCTTGCAGGTGTGACTTGGAACTGGGTAGGAGACGAAGGATTCTCTATTGGTTCTACTGCTGCACGTAATGTGGACGGAGTTGATTGGCTTGCACTGAACGGATTCATCGATGAGTTCCGTGTACAGGTAGGAACTAAAGCACAACTTTTAGAACCAAGATATGTTGTATCAGGTAACAGTGATAGTATCGAAACAGACAATTCAACTTATGAATGGGATGATGATCCAACCTACGATGCCGTACTTAATCACTTCAATGCGATCTCGGCAACTGGAACTGCAACTATCACCGATGATGGTAAACTGAATGCAGTAGAACTGCAACAAGCAGGTCTCTACTACAACGATGAACCAACAATAACATTCTCTGCACCTTACACTGGTGGTAACTATGTCAAGAATGAAATAGTAACTCAGACCACCGGATCTTATACCATGAAAGGTGAAGTTGGTAGATGGTCAGATTCAGACAATGTTCTTTACCTCGCACACGTAGGTGCAACCGATGGTAAGTTCCATACGTTCAATTCATCTAATGCCGTTGTCGGTGAGTCGGCAACCTATTCACCTACACTGGTAGAAGAGTTGAATTATATACAACAGGTAGACACTGTAGGTAATAGTGAACCTGTCACACAGAATGATTACTTTGATGACTTTGAAGGAGACTTCTTAGACTTCTCAGAGAACAATCCATTTGGAGATATCTCATAATGTTTGGTACACACTTTTATCACAAAAGAGTTAGAACTGCGGTATCCGTATTTGGATCTATGTTCAATAACATGTATGTTTTGCGACAAAACGCACAGGGTGAAACTATATCTCAGGTGAAGGTACCGTTATCCTACGCACCTAAGAGAAACTTCCTAGAACGTCTGCAACAGATGAATAATGAAGATGCGGAACGTAGGGTCGCAATGAAACTTCCTCGTATGTCATTTGAAATCACTGCAATGACATATGACTCTATTCGTCAGTTACCCAAGACAAATGTGTTCTCTAGTGCAATTGCAGGAGATAGTAATAAGAAGAACAAATTCTTCGCTGTAACTCCATACGACATAACTTTTGACGTAAATATCTATGCAAAGTCTCAGGACGATGCGCTGCAGATCGTAGAACAGGTTCTACCATATTTCAACCCACAGTATACTTTGAGTGTAAAACCATTCGGATCCACCCATCCTGATATTAAAGAAGATGTTCCAATCATTCTTCAGTCAGTTGCATTGAGTGATGACTTCGAAGGATCTATAGGTGATCGTAGAACGATTGTTTATACACTTAGTTTTAATATGAAAATTAACTTCTATGGGCCACTAGGTACTCAGGGACTTATCCGTGAAGTTAACAATCAACTATATATTCTTGAGGGAGATAATGATGATGAGGTATTCCAAACCAGAATGAAGATCACTCCCACTCCTGCAGGGGTTAGTCTTGACAGTGATTACGGATTTAACATTGCTTATTTAGATAGTGCGATATAATGACAGACAAAAAAGTAGAATCGGATCACGAGTATTCTCGTGAAGTCCTCTATAACCTAATTGAAAAAGGTCAAGAGGGTATCGAAGAGATGATGGAATTAGCCCGCCAGTCTGAACATCCTCGTGCATTTGAAGTTCTTGCAACCATGATCAAAAATACTGCAGAAGTCTCTGACCGACTGGTCGCACTCCATACGAGTAAAAAGAAACTGGAGATTATGGATCGTCCTGCTTTAGAAAACAAGAGTGGGGATACCAATAACATTTTTATAGGGTCAACCACAGATCTACAGAGATTTCTACAGAATGAGAAAACCGTGATTGAACATGACGATACAGAATAAAGAATCCTATTTAGGTAACCCGAATGTAAAAAGGGATGGGGTATCAGAAGAGTGGGACGCACACAAGATAACCGAATACAAGAAGTGCATGGAAGATCCTGCATACTTCTGCACGAATTATGTAAAGGTGGTGCATCTTGACAAAGGATTGGTGGACTTCAAGTTATACCCATATCAGGAACAGATGTTCCACCATTTTAACGATAATAGGTTTTCTATCATACTTGCTTGCCGCCAGTCTGGGAAGTCTATATCGTCAGTTGGTTTCCTCCTTTGGTTCGCTCTATTCCACCCTGAAAAAACTATTGCCATTCTTGCCAACAAAGGTGCAACCGCAAGAGAGATGCTCTCAAGAGTCACCCTCATGTTGGAGAATCTCCCGTTCTTCTTACAGCCTGGCTGCAAAGCTCTTAATAAAGGTTCAATTGAGTTTAGTAACAATTCTCGAATCATTGCTGCTGCTACTAGTGGGTCTTCTATTCGTGGTATGTCTGTTAATTTACTTTTTCTCGATGAGTTTGCTTTCGTTGAAAACGCTGCTGAGTTCTACACGTCAACGTATCCAGTAATTTCATCTGGTAAAGACACGAAGGTAATCATCACATCTACCGCAAACGGTATCGGTAATCAGTTCGAGAAGATCTGGACGGGTGCTGTACAAAAGACGAACGAGTACAAACCCTTCCGTGTGGACTGGTGGGATGTGCCAGGCAGAGACGAAAAATGGAAGGCAGAGACAATTGCGAATACTTCCCAATTGCAATTCGACCAAGAGTTTGGCAACACCTTCTTCGGGACAGGTGATACCTTAATCAACGCAGAGACTTTGATGTCTCTACGAGCAGTCAACCCCTCTAATATATTAGAATCGGGTGACTGTTTAATTTATGACGAACCCAACCCTGAACATGAATATATCATGACGGTGGATGTGTCAAAAGGAAGAGGACAGGATTATTCTACCTTTCAGGTCATCGACATTACGGAGCGTCCGTTTAGACAGGTTGCTGCCTATCGCTGTAATACTATTTCTCCACTACTCTTTCCTAATGTTATATATAAGTACGCAGTTCTCTACAACGAAGCATGGGTTGTAGTTGAAGCGAATGATCAAGGATCTGTGGTTTGTAATGGTCTATACTATGATTTAGAGTATGAGAACCTCCATACATCCAGTGCAATCAAGGCGAATGCACTAGGTATCGAAATGAACAGAAAGACAAAACGTCTGGGTTGTTCTGCTATCAAAGATATCCTTGAGAATAATAAATTAGACATTAGGGATGAGAACACCATACTAGAGATCTCTACGTTTACCGCAAGAGGACAGTCATACGAGGCATCCGATGGAAACCACGATGACTTGATGATGAACTTGGTGATGTTTGGATACTTCGTGTCTACACAGTTCTTTGCAGACATGACAGACATAAACGTCAAACAAATGTTGTTTGATCAGAGGATGAAAGATATAGAAGCTGATGTTGTACCATTTGGATTCGTAGATGACGGAACAGATTGGGCAGATCAACAAGATCAACATGAAGGATGGCACTCCATTGAACATGTTCTGGATACCGGAGAGTTCTGAAAACACCGATAACTATAAATAAAGGTATTGAATATAACCGTATTATGATAACCGTATTATTCGTTAACGAAACTAAAGGAAAATGCTATGGCTGTCAAACCCGCATCTCCTAGAATCAATATCAGCGAAATCGACAAGACAGGCATTGTACCTGCAGTCGGTTCTTCTGGTGGTGCATTCGTAGGAAACTTTCGTTGGGGGCCTGTACATGAGAGGACACTGATCGCAGATGAGACTGGATTGGTTACCACTTTCGGAACCCCTGACACCGCTAATTCAGTGGACTTTCACTCCGCTGCTTACTTTCTAAAATACTCACAAACTTTGCAAGTTGTACGTGAGAACAACGGTGGGCAAAACGCTCACAGTGCACTCACCAAATTTGCCGGTGATTCAGATGGTAACTCATTGGTTGTAAATAATCAATCACATTGGGATAACACTGTTTCTTCTGCTGTTGGTGAAGGTGCTTCCGCAACATCATCTGGTACTTTTATTGCCAAATATCCTGGCGATTTAGGTAATGCACTTACTGTATCTTACTGTCCTGCAGGAGATTCTGCAAGTGCAGATCACTTTACAGGTTGGGCTTATGCAGATGAATTTGATGGGAAACCCGGCACTTCATCTTATGCATCCACTAATGGTGCATCTAATGACGAAGTTCACGTTGCAATCGTAGACCGTACTGGTGCCATCTCTGGTACTGTAGGTACTGTTCTAGAGAAATTTGCATATCTATCTGCTGCTAAAGGCGCAGTTACTCCAGACAACTCACCCAACTTCATCTCTGACGTACTGAACGATAACTCTCAGTATATCTGGAATGGTTACTTCGGTGATGACTCTGCCTTCGGTTCTAGTTTTAGCAACCTTGGTCAGAACTGGGGAACTACACCAGACGTAGACACTGCAACCAACTATGGTATCAATACTACACTGACAGATGGAATGCGTACAGTTAACCTTGGTGGTGGACAAGCTTCTGCTACTCTTGGAACTGGAGATTTCTCAACTGGTTACGATCTGTTCGAAGACAAACTCGCAACTGAGATTGACTTCTTGATCGCACCTCAACATGCAAACGAAGCTAATGCTACTACAGTCGTAAATGACTTAGTATCAATTGCAAATGCTCGTAAAGACTGTGTGGTTCTTACCTCTATAGACAAGGCAGGAATCGTGGGTAAAACTGACGCACAAGCAACTACCAACGCTGTTTCGACAACGGGTACATTTACGAAATCATCATACTTAGTTGTGGATAACAACTTCTTCAAGGTCTTTGACAAGTACAACGACAAGTATATCAACATCCCTGCCGCATCAAGTACTGCGGGTCTAATGGCATCTACAGATGTTATTGCAGATCCTTGGTATTCACCTGCGGGTCAGAGACGTGGTAACTATCGTGGTGTCACAAGTATCTTGACTAACCCAAATCAAACCCAACGTGATTCTCTGTATAAATCAGGTATCAACCCTATCGCAAACATTCCGGGCACTGGTCTGATCTTGTTTGGTGATAAGACGTTGGAGAGCAGACCTTCTGCATTTGACCGTATCAACGTAAGACGTTTGTTCATTGCGATTGAGAAGTCTATTGGAGAAGCTGCGAAAAATGTAATGTTCGAATTCAATGATGAGTTTACTCGTGCTGAGTTTGTTAACATTGTAGAACCTTTCCTCCGTAGAGTTAAGGGTCGAAGAGGTATCACCGACTTCCGTGTTGTTTGTGACGAAACAAACAATAACCAAGAGGTGATTGACAATAACCAATTCGTGGCAAATATCTTTGTGAAACCTGCACGTTCTATCAACTTTGTTCAATTGAACTTTGTTGCTGTTAGAACTGGTGTAGACTTCGAAGAGATAGTTGGCACGGTAGGCGCATAAGGAGTAGACCATGGCTATTTTAGGCGTAGATGACTTTAAGTCTAAACTGAAAGGTGGTGGCGCTCGTCCAAACCTCTTTAACGTGAAGATGAACTTTCCTGCATATGCCCTTGGCGATGCGGAACTTACTTCCTTTATGTGTAAAGCTGCAGCGCTTCCTGCATCAACAGTAGGTCTGATCACGGTACCTTTCCGTGGTCGTCAGTTGAAAATTGCGGGTGACCGTACATTTGAAACTTGGACAGTAACCGTTATTAACGATACTGACTTTGCTGTTCGTGATGCAATGGAACGTTGGATGAACGGCATCAATTCGCACAACGCAAACACTGGATTTAACGATCCTGCTGAATACCAAACTGATCTGTCGGTAGAACAGTTGGACAAAGATGGTATTGTATTGAAAACATACAACTTCCGTTCTTGTTTCCCAACTAATATCGCAGCTATCGAATTGTCTTACGAGACAGTCGATGCAGTGGAAGAGTTCACAGTTGAGTTCCAAGTCCAGTACTGGGAGTCGAATACAACCAGTTAATGGTTGACTAAATAAGTGCATGGGTGGAATAATCTGCCCATGCATTTTTTAGACCGAGGTTAATAAATGGCAGATGACAATAACAACGTGGTGAAGTTATTTGGATTCGAGATCCGCAGAGCGGGTAAAAAAGATCCAAACAAAGAGAATGAGAAGTTGCCTTCTATCGTCCCTAAGACGGATGATGATGGTGCAGGTTATGTTACTGCGTCCGGTTCACACTACGGACAATACATTGATATCAATGGTGACAATGCGAAGGATAACGCAGAACTCATCATGAAGTATCGTGGGGTTGCACAACATCCAGAAGTGGATGCGGCAATCGAAGACATCGTAAATGAATCGGTGTCTGGTTCTGAGATGGAATCCTCCGTCCAGTTAAACTTAGATGGTGTCGAAGTATCCGATAAGATCAAGAAGATCATGCAGGAAGAGTTTGACGGCATCTGTTCAATGTTAAATTTTAATGAGTTGGGTCACGACATCTTCCGTTCATGGTATGTTGACGGTAGACTAGTACACCACCTCGTAGTAAACGAATCATCAATGTCTAACGGGATCCAAGAGATCCGTATGATTGATGCTACTAAAATTCGTAAAGTTAAAGAAGTTAAATATAAAAAGGATTCGAAGACAGGCGCAAAAATTGTCGATAAGACAGATGAGTTTTATGTGTTCCAAGAGAAATCCGGTAACACACAGAACGCAGTCAAACTGACTCCGGATGCTGTTTCATATGTGACTTCGGGTCTAACAGACCCAACAAAGAAGCGTGTAGTATCCTACCTACATAAAGCAATCAAACCCATCAACCAATTGCGGATGATGGAAGATAGTCTGGTAATATATCGTCTTGCACGTGCACCAGAACGTAGGATCTTCTATATTGACGTAGGTAACATGCCTGCAGGTAAGGCAGAGACTCACATGAAAGATATCATGTCTCGTTACCGAAACAAGTTAGTATACGATGCTGACACAGGTCAATTGAAAGATGACCGTAAACACATGTCAATGTTAGAAGACTTTTGGCTACCTCGTAAAGAAGGTGGTCGTGGTACAGAAATTTCAACACTGCCAGGCGGTGAGAATCTAGGTCAGATAGATGATATCATCTACTTCCAAAAGAGATTGTATCGTTCATTGAACGTTCCTATCAATCGTCTTGAACAGGAAGCACAGTTCTCACTGGGAAGATCAACTGAGATCTCTAGGGACGAAGTAAAGTTCCAGAAGTTTGTAGATCGGTTGCGTAGACGTTTCGGTAATATGTTCACATCAATCCTGAAGAAACAATTGATTCTGAAGGGTGTGATTACAGAACAAGACTGGGACTCTTGGAAGAACGACATTCAGATAGACTTTATTCGTGACAATCATTTCACTGAATTAAAGAACGCTGAATTGTTAAAAGAACGTTTAGATACGATGGATCGTATTACTTCATATGTTGGTGAGTACTTCTCACGTGAATGGGTTATGAAGAACGTGATGATGATGTCCGATGAAGATATCGAAAAAATGAAAGCGGAAGTCGAAGGTGAGAACTCTGCCGGAGACGATGAATCTAATGATGACTTTGGAGGTCAATAATGAGTGAAGTAGAACAAGAAGTAGTTAACCCTATTGAAGAACTGATCGATGCAATTGCAGGTCAGAATTTCAATCAAGCGAAAACACATTTTGATGATGTGTTGGCTGACAAGATGCACGATGCACTTGAAGCAGAGAAAGTATCTGTCGCACAAGATATCTATTCAGATAAAGAAGTGGAAGAAATTGATGTACCCGAAGACGATGAGTTAGATCGATTCGAGGATGATTTAGATGAGGAAGAAAATGATGAAGAAGATGAAGAAGTGGAGCAAGAAGTTTCACAAGATGATGAAGTCGGGGAGACTTCATAAAGTAATAAAAATTGCAAGTTAAATAATTAATTTGTATAAATAATAAGTACTGAGGAAACTAATGAAAACTTTTCAAGAGATTCGTGAGGCCAAAAAACCGAAAGGTAAAGTTGTCTTCAACAAGAAGATTAACAAAGTGCCCGTGGTAATCACGAAAGGTACAAAAGGTTTCGATGTGCACATTGACGGTGACTTTTTAGACACCTTCAAGTCACAGAAAGAGGCAGAAAAAACTGCACAAACAGTTGTAAAGGAACTGAGATAAATGAAATTAATTAGCGAATACTACGAAAACGATATTCAATGTATCGTAGAGAAAAAAGAAGACGGTGAAAAGAAGTACGTCATCGAAGGCGTGTTCGCACAAGCAGATCAAAAAAACCGTAACGGACGTGTCTACCCTAAACCAATTATGGAAAGGGCAGTAGGTAAGTACGTTAAGGAACAGGTTAGCAAGAAACGTGCAGTAGGGGAACTAAACCACCCCGAAGGCCCGACTGTTAACTTGGATAAAGTTTCACACCTTATTACTGACCTCAAATTTGAGGGAAATAATGTGGTTGGAAAGGCACAAATACTTGATACCCCAATGGGTAAGATCGTGAAAGGTCTTCTTGAGGGTGGTGTTCAATTAGGTGTGTCAACTCGTGGTATGGGAAGTCTAGAGAACCGAAATGGTGTCGCATACGTTAAAGATGATTTTCATCTTGCAACGGTGGACATAGTGCAAGACCCCTCCGCACCTGACGCTTTTGTTAATGGTATCATGGAAGGTGTAGATTGGGTTTGGAATAACGGCATTTTGGAACCTCAGATAATTGAACAGATTGAGACAGAAATAAAAACAGCACCGAAGATGTACAGTTCTGCTGTACAAATTCGAGAGTTTAAGAATTTCCTCTCGTTAATCAAATCTAAAATATAGGAGTCTATAATGACTGATGAAACTAAAGTCGAAGTAGAACTTCACGATGAACTTGATAACGATATCGTGGAGGAAACTCTCGAAGAAGCCGCACCGAAAGGTTCCGGTACTTCAGGCGGAAAGGAACCAGATGGTGCCGTATCCGAACCTGAGTCTGTAGCATCTGTTGATAAGGCTGCTGACGCAACTAAACAGGCACCTGTGCCTAAGACTAAAGCAGGCATGATCTCTGCTATGTACAGTGCGATGAACGGCATGAAAAAGGCCGATCTTCAAGCTGCATATGGTAAGGTGATGTCGAACGAAGATGTCGAAGTACAGGACGAAGTAGTTGTAGAAACTCAAATTGATACTGGAGCAGAACTTGAACAAGTCATGGAATCAGAGGCAACTCTGTCTGACGAATTCAAGGAAAAGACTTCAATTATCTTTGAGGCAGCAGTTAAGTCTAAGTTGTCAGAAGAAGTTTCTCGTTTAGAGGAGCAATACAAAGAAGAGTTGGCAGAAGAAGTATCTTCTATCAAGTCTGAACTTGTAGAGAAAGTTGACAGCTACCTGAACTACGTAGTTGAAACTTGGATGGAAGATAATAAAGTCGCAGTTCAGAACGGTCTCCGTACTGAAATTGCAGAAGGCTTTATGAACAAGATGAAGGATCTATTCGTAGAGTCTTACATTGACGTTCCTGAAACCAAGGTAGACCTAGTGGACGAACTAGCAGGTCAAGTTGAAGAACTCGAAGAGTCTCTCAACAAGCAAACTGGTGAGTCTATCAAGTTGAGCGAAGAACTCGAACAGTACAAGCGTGATGCAATCATTGCAGAAGCTGCTCGTGGTCTTGCAGACACCCAAAAAGAAAAGTTAGCAGAATTGGTAGAAGGCATTGAATTTGACGAAGATTTCGAGTCAAAGGTTGCCACTGTCAAAGAATCTTACTTTACAAAAACCGTAAGTGAGGAAGTGGAAATCGTAGACGAAGAACCTGAGACAACTGTCGAAGTATCTTCTGCAATGGATTCATACCTCTCTGCACTCCGTAAAACATCTCGATCTCAATAAGGAAAAAACTATGAATTCTTACGATCAACTAATCGAGAAGTGGTCTCCCGTCCTGAACGAAAGTTCTGCAGGCGAGATTAAAGATCACCAACGTAAAGCAGTAACCGCTGCTATTCTCGAAAACCAAGAACGTGCTATGGCTGAAGAGCAAGCACAACACGAAGGTTTTGGTGGACTGACTGAAGCTGCCCCAGGCAACAACACGACTTCTGCTGCAAACTGGAACCCTGTACTCATCTCACTAGTAAGACGTGCAATGCCTAACTTGATGGCATATGACGTGTGTGGTGTACAACCTATGTCTGGCCCAACTGGTCTCATCTTTGCGATGAAGGCACGTTACGGTGCAGGATCAACTTCTTCACGTGAAGCACTATTCAACGAAGCAGAGACTCAGTTCTCTGGTGATCGTACTGGTACTCATGACTCAGACAATGCGTCTGGTTTCAACGGTATCTCTGACGATTCTTCTAACTCTGCTCCAGTACGTACTACTGACTCAAGTGTTGACGATTCACGTCTAACTGCACTTGCTGCCGGTGGAATGACTACTGCAACTGCAGAAGCATTGGGTGACGGTGTTGGTGCTCCTTTCGCAGAAATGGGTTTCACCATCGAAAAAGCAACCGTGACTGCACAGTCTCGTGCGCTGAAAGCCGAGTACAGTTTGGAACTTGCACAAGACCTTAAAGCGATTCATGGTCTTGACGCTGAAACTGAACTTGCTAACATCCTCTCTACGGAAATTCTTGCGGAAATCAACCGTGAAGTTATCCGTACTATCAACTCTCAAGCTAAGACTGGTGCGTTACAAGCTAACGTTACTACGAAGGGTATTTTTGACCTTTCTTCTGACGCTGACGGACGTTGGTCTGCAGAGAAGTTCAAGGGTCTTGTAGTACAGATTGACCGTGAATGTAACGTAATTGCAAAAGAAACTCGTAGAGGAAAGGGTAACGTAGTTATCTGTTCTTCAGACGTTGCTACTGCACTTGCTGCTTCCGGTATGTTGGACTACACTCCTGCAATGTCTACTAACCTTCAGGTTGATGACACTGGTAACACCTTTGCAGGTACTTTGAACGGACGTGTACGTGTTTACATCGATCCATATGCTTCTACTGACTACATCACTGTAGGTTACAAGGGAACTAACGCATATGACGCAGGTGTATTCTACTGCCCATACGTACCTCTCCAAATGGTTAAAGCCGTTGGTGAAGATACGTTCCAGCCAAAGATTGGTTTCAAAACTCGTTACGGTATGGCTTCAAACCCATTCGTTGGTGCAACTCCTAGTTCCGGTCTTGCCGCTGCTAAGAGCAACCAGTACTACCGTATCTTCCGAGTAGACAACATCTTAACGTAAGTTGAGATAAGAAATAGAATCTCGTTCAGGGATCTTTTCGGGGGAGTCGCAAGACTCCCCTTTTTTTTGCCTATATAAAAGAGACATGGTAGTCAATAAACGAATGGAAGCGCACACCTCAACACGAGGACTATGACATGAGAGCAGTTCTGTTCTTACTACTGGTTCCGTTTTTGGCTCAAGCAGAAACGGTAATTAACTATGACGATGGGTCTACGTATACTCTCGAAGAAAATCAAGAGATCTATATCAGTACACCAAATAGTTCTTTGTTCAAACGTCAATTGATGAAAAACAAAGATACATTTTTCCGTGTACAAAAACCTTGGACTAAAAGAGACTATGTACCACAACCACAGGACGAGTATCAAATCGGTTCTGTTGCGTGGTGTGAAGCATATGTCCCTTGGAGTGAAGGGTTGACTTTCGATATGATCTCTTGGCAACGTGCATGTGATACCAACAATGATGGTGCATATGTATTCTGTGATGACTATACACCCACTTCTGAAAATTTAGGATTTGGGTATTCACAACCAACAACTAATGATGAGCGGTATGATGAAGAATGCACGGACGAAGGTTCGAGCGATTCTGGTGGACTGACCTTTGGTGGGTAAAATAGGGGGGTAACACCCCCTTTCTTTTTGTATAAATAGAAGCATGATGAATAAAATACACACATGCATTGCACTACTTCTTATCGGATCCTCTATAATTGTGGGGTGTTCTGATAGCAGTAATAAGTCACCGGACGGATACTACTTCGAAGAACCAGAATACGTTAAGACGGAAATACACGTCAAGATGGTATTGTTCAAAACTAAAGCAGAGTTCCGGAAAATTGCAATGGAAAAGGGAGCATGGAATGATGGTACCGTTCAGGCATTTGGTACTATTGATCCATACGGTAATCGGTGTACAATATACACCTATGATGCTGGCGTGAAGTATCAACCTGAGTATTGGGGTCATGAACTTGCACACTGTGTATATGGAAGATGGCATCCTAAACAGAACGAGAAACGTGCACAACAGGCAAGGTTCGACTAATGGCATTAACAACAAATCTAAACTATCTACAACCTACTGGATTCAAGTTTGTTATCAGTAAAGATAACTATTCTAATCTAGAGTACTTCGCACAGTCTTTTACACATCCGGGCGCTTCAGTATCTCCGGTAGAGATTCCTACCAGACGTGTCAATCGTGTCCCTATTGCGGGAGACAAGATCAACTACGGTGAGATGTCGGTTGACATTATCCTTGATGAGGACATGTCTGCATACAAAGAGATGCAAGCTTGGTTGGAGAGGATCGTAAATGATGGTCACGTGGAATATGATACTGCTACCAAGAAGGCTACTGCATCTGACATTACTATCATGATCCTTTCTTCACACAACAACACGAATGTCAAGATTAAGTACCATGACTGCATACCCGTCAACATTGGACAGATAACCCTCGCATCCAACGTGCAAGATGTTGCGTTCACCACCTTCAACACATCATTCAGGTTTAGTACATTTGAGATAATTTAGTATGCAGGTTTGTGATATCAGGAACCCACGGGTTCTTGAACTATTAGAAAGATTTCGTTATTTGTTCATTGATAAGTATGATGTGACCAAAACTAACCACATGTTTGGAAAAGAAGATTCCGCAGAATACTTTACTTCTCCCTTCTATCGTGATATAATAGTAGGGATGGGTAGAGACCATGATGGTTCACCTGAGTGTGCACGTTCATATACTCTACAACCAGATCATTACAAAGGTGATGATCCGGAGTACAGGGAAGACTTCATGAAGATAGACGAGGCACTCAAGTGGGAACTTGGTATAGAGAATAATGCATTGTCTCAACTCTACCCACCAGAAGGATTTATAGCATGGCACAACAATGCGAACGCCATAGGATACAATCTAATCTTCACTTGGTCAGAGACCGGAGAAGGGTGGTTTAAGTATCTTGATAAATATGGTAATGAGATTATGATCAAGGACAAGAAAGGTTGGAGTCTCAAGGCAGGTTACTTCGGTAACTATGATGATGGTAAAGTATGTTACCACAGTGCCTATACAAAGTGTTGGAGATTAACTTCATCACACATTGTTGCACATGATGTAGATTATTGGAAAGACTGTATTGAAATGATTGGAGAAATATAATGTTGTTGGATCTTGAGTCCATTCTAGAAGAGTGGAAAGTAGACTGTGAAATTAGTGATGCTGAGTTAGACAAGAACTCTCGTAACACCCCCAAGCTACACCAAAAGTATCTGGACTATCTGTCCCGAACCAAGTTGAATTTAAAACGAGCAGAACATCAACAGATGGTTTTGTTGAAAGAGAAGTGGCACTACTACAATGGTTCCATGGATGAGTCTGCTATACGAGAGAAGGGATGGGATCCAGACCCGTTCGATGGACTACGTGTACTGAAGGGTGACATGGATCGTTACTATGATGCAGATCCGGAGATTCAAAAGTCCGAAGAGAAGATCGCATACTTGAAGACCGTAATCGACACACTTAAAGAAATACTAGATAATCTTAAATGGAGACATCAAACCATTAAGAACATCATTGATTGGAGACGATTGCAAGCAGGTGGATAACACAATAAAGGTGCGGATGTTGAATCATTCGTACATGGCAATAGAATCAAACCCACACCAAGAGCAGGAGTTGCGAGACTTCTTCTCGTTCTTTGTGCCTGGCCATAAATTTATGCCAGCGTTTAAGAGGCGTGTGTGGGATGGTAAGATCAAGTTATACAACATGGTCACTAAACAAATGCACGTAGGACTGTATCATCACCTACGGAAATTCTGTGCGGAACGATTCTATGGTCTACAGATTATTGAGAACCCTGAGTACGGAATACCCAACGCTCAAGATAAAGTCAAACATCAAGATCTTGTAAAGTTTCTGGGTAACCTTGGTGCTCCGTTCGAACCACGTGATTATCAGTACGATGCAATTGCACACGGCATAGAGAACAAACGTGCACTGTTACTGTCTCCTACAGGTAGTGGTAAGTCATTCATTATATACAACCTACTGCGATACCTGAAAGAGAATAAGAACGTAAAGAAAACTCTGATTGTTGTTCCTACAACAAGTCTAGTAGAACAGATGTACAAAGACTTCGAGGACTACGGGTATGACGTAGAGAACGAGTGTCATAAAATTTACAGTGGTAAGGAAAAAGAGACAGACAAAGGTGTCGTGATCTCGACATGGCAGTCTATCTACAAGTTTCCAGAGACATGGTTCCGACAGTTTACTTGCGTGTTTGGGGATGAGGTGCATTTATTCAAAGCGAAGTCCCTGTCTACTATGATGGATAAGTGTTACAAGGCAAAGTATCGATTTGGTACTACGGGTACACTGGATGGTACAGAGACAAACAAACTCGTACTCGAAGGTTTATTCGGCCCCGTGTTTACGGTGACTACCACCGTAAAACTGCAAGAAGATAAACAACTCGCAGAACTAGACATATCTGTCTTGTTGTTGCGGTATAATGACTTAACATGTCAGATGATGCAAGATAAAACGTATCAGGAAGAAATTGACTATATAGTTACTAACGAACAAAGAAATAAGTTCATCTCTAAACTGGCAATTGACCAGACAGGTAACACTTTAGTGATGTTCCAGTTTGTAGAGAAACACGGTAAGATCCTGTTTGAACTTATACGTGAGGCGGCAAAGAAGGGTCGTAAAGTACTTTATGTATCGGGGGAGACCGACACCGAAGATAGAGAAAAGATCCGTGGTATAGTGGAGAAAGAAAAAGATGCGATTATTGTTGCTAGTTTGGGCACTTTCAGTACTGGTATTAACATTAGGAACTTGCACAACATCATCTTTGCAACTCCTTCCAAATCCCAAGTCAAAGTCTTGCAATCCATTGGCAGAGGTTTACGAGTGTCAGATGATCGCTCAGTCACCAAGCTATATGACATTGCAGATGACTTCCACGTAAAAAGTCACCAGAACTTCACTCTGAAACACAGCGCAGAAAGGATACGCATATATACTAAAGAAGGATTCAAATATAAAGTGTATCCTATCAATTTAAAAGGTACGGGATAATAATGGAATCGATTAAACAGTTAAAGTTAGTCACAGGTGAAGAAATCATTGCACGTATCGTTGAGGAAGACGATCATGATGTTTTCCTCCGCAACGCACTCGCAATCCAGTTCAGGGAATTGGATGATGGGTCACGCATGTATACCTTTAAATTGTTCATGTGTTATCAAGATGACTCGCACCGAATGATCATGACCAAAATGAATTCTATTATCGCAGTCGCCAATCCTGTAGAGGAAATGATCCGACAGTATAATCAAGCATGTGATAATATCTTCTATGGTGCTGATATGGAGTGGGATCCTGCAGAAGGATATGATCCCTATGATGCCGTTATGGATAAGATGTCTGACTCCGGAACTAATAATGTACTACAATTTCGAAAACCAGAGGATAAGATACACTAGGTGTATACTCACTTTCCCGCAACGGCAAGCTAAGTATAACACAGGAATTTCATTATGTCAAGCGAAAAATTAAAAAAAGTCGGATTTACTGCATCCGCATTTGATCTGCTACATGCAGGACACATCTCTATGTTACGTGAGGCGAAAACCGTCTGCGACTATCTTATCTGTGGTCTGCAGGTAGATCCGTCTCTGGATCGACTAGAGAAGAACAAACCCATCCAAGGGGTCACCGAACGATTCATTCAACTGAGTGCAGTCAAGTACGTGGATGAGATCGTACCCTATGAGTACGAAAATGAACTCCTAGATATTCTAGACACATATCCTATTGATCTTCGGATCATTGGGGAAGAGTATCGTGCGATGGACTTTACAGGCAAAGACAAATGTCAAATAAAGGGAATCGAGATCTACTATAATAAAAGGGATCACGGATTCTCTACTTCTGGATTGAGGAAGAAAATAGTTGACAAAGGTATGTGAAAAGCATATAATGGTTAAAACTAGGAGATTTTATAATGACCGCAATTAAACCAAAGGAAAAACCACATTACGTTAATAATAGAGAATTTTCTCTTGCCGTGGTTGAGTATTGTAAGGACGTAAAGGAACAACTGGAACTGGGTAACCCCAGACCTATTGTCACTGACTATATTGCGTCATGTTTTCTCAAGATATCAGAAGGACTGTCCCATAAGGCAAACTTCGTCCGGTACACTTATCGTGAAGAGATGGTAATGGACGCAGTGGAGAATTGTCTCAAGGCGATTGAGAACTATGATATCGAAGCTGCGACTCGCAGTGGTAAACCCAATGCATTCGCATACTTTACACAGATCTCATGGTTTGCATTCCTACGCAGGATTGCTAAGGAAAAGAAACAACAGGACATCAAACTCAAGTACATCTCAGAAGCAGATCTCTCTATGTTCATTGAAGAGAACACTGAGGGTGGTTACTCCGACTATAGTAACACTGCTCCATTCGTGGAACAGTTACGTGTTCGAATCGATAGTGTAAAGGATGCAGACAAACACTTCAACATCTATAAGAAGGAAGAGAAGATTCGTAAAAGACGTGCAGTGAATGTAGATTCGGATCTATCAGATTTTCTAGTTGACAAATAAATCCCAGTGTGGTATACTGGGTGTACCAAATGAAAATAGGTAATTTATTATGTGGAAATACATATGTGAATCGGGGGTCTATACTGAAACCTCTTTGATTAAATTATTGTGGGCTATTCACAGTCACAGAATGCATCACCTGATAAATCATGGGAGGTATGCAGATTGATGGGTTATAATAATCCACCACTGGATAAACCGTATATACAACTGATCTGTCATCCCTACGAGCATGAAACATCTGTGAACACACGTGTTACTATTGACGTTATGCAGAAGGATCTGTCACGTGATGATATGGTGCAAGTATTGGAGGATTTTATGAAAGCAATGGGATATAGGTTCAGTAATAAAGAATCCCTTTGTATTGAGGCATATGATTAAATGAAAATAGCAATATTAAATGACACCCATGCGGGTTGTCGAAACTCATCTGACATTTTTATGGGATACCAAGAACGTTTCTATTCG
>Ga0213865_10000881_pt1 | contig 19849 bp, 36 predicted proteins | sample PICome_6_FD_160100 | JGI IMG/M metagenome (GOLD analysis project Ga0213865, IMG submission 160100) | Coastal seawater microbial communities near Pivers Island, North Carolina, United States - PICO282 | ecosystem: Environmental > Aquatic > Marine > Coastal | place: USA: North Carolina...
AGGTTTAGTAACAAACTCTCCATTCTCACGGAATACAAACTCTACTTGGGGGACTTGATACTGTTCTTTACGCATTTTTACTTCTATCATTTAATTAGTGGGATTATAGGCAGGAATCATCATACCCCCGCCAAAGTCGTCATCATCGTCTGCATCATTATTACCAAGAGCCATAATGAAGAAGTAGGTCCCCAGTAAAATGACTGCAAACAATAACATCACCATACTCCAGGAATGATTTGTCCTGTGGTGAAGTATGCACCGAAGGCGGCAACGATACCAATCATCGCTGCCCAACCATTAATACGTTCTGCTTTTTCGTTCATTTGTTTTCTCCTAAATTAAAGGTTTTCTTCTTGCTCAGTCAGAATAACACAATCGGACTTGGGATATGCTACACAGGTGAGTACAAACCCATCTGCGATTTGATCGTCGTCCAGGAAGGACTGCTCTTCATTATCAACTTCACCTTCAATCAACTTACCAGCACAGGCAGAGCAAGCGCCAGCTTTACATGACGAAGGAAGGTCAACACCTGCCTCTTCAGCAGCCTCAAGGATGTACTGATCCTCCTCACATTGAATGACGGTCTCGGTGCCGTCGGGAGTGCGGAGAGTAACATTGTATGCCATAGGTAGAATTACTTAGAAAATACCAAAGAAGAGTTTACCAGTAATCGCGTAAGAAATCAATCCCGATACGAAACCCATCATTGCCCAGCGACCATTATAACGCTCAATACCCTCCATAGGTGTCAGGAGACCCTTACTGTGGTAATCCTCGATCACCATTTGAGGTTCTTTGGCAAACATATTCTGTTGCCCATACTCATTAGTTGTTACAGTCATTGTACATTCGTTAAGAATTGTTACACAATTATATAGCAAAAATAAAGAGGCGTCAAGCCCCTTTATGTTCATGCCGTAACATTTTAAGTATAATCGCTTACTGATTTCCTTCTTCTCTTGGAGTTGGGTTGGTTATCCGACCCAAATATGGATCATAATTAGTAAGACTATCGATAGTCAAATCGTGCCCAGATTGTTGCCAGAAGTTCAGCAATCCATCATGACTTCCTCGATGGAATACATCGATGTGCTCTGGGTGAATAGATGATCCCAAAGCAATCTTGTACAAGAACAACGGAATGGAGAATGTGTTACCAGAATTATAGATAAGATCATCAGCAACTGGACGTGGTTTCACACCGTTATCCAGTTTGTACTTGTCACAGCGCACATGATGCTTCAACAACTTCTCAGCATGATGGCGAGTGATCATGTATGCCGCAGTAGAGAAATCATTTACAAATCTCTTATGAAGCTGAACATGAAGATTACCAGTACAGATAATCGCAAGTTGAACTACATCCCAATCATAGGGAAGTTTGGCAACAAAATCTGACCAGGTAAAGTTCCAGAAACGAGCAAGTTGAAGATCCAGATCATCTTCAACAATGATTGCGTATGGACTATCAGACGTTTCGTACCAGTGCTTGATTGCTTTCAGGTGAGATGTTGTACATCCAATTTCACCAGAGGTCATTGTCTCTGGATACCTACCTTTAATGATATCACTAAGATCATCATCCCTACCATCATAGGCAGAGATACGTTCATAGTTCTCTACTTGCCAGTACTTAAACTGTTCTTCCATATACTGCCGTCTTTCTGGTTGCCCATCCAGATTGAGATAGTATACAGGTCCAAAGTTCTTGAGTTTGTATGCTGATTTATTTTTATCCATTTTTATTTTTTAATTCCCCAGAAGTATAAATCGCAGTGATTTTTTTCAACCTCAAAAGAATATTCAGAGAAAATGTCATCAATATCAACACATTCTCTAATATCATTTTCTGTTAGATTTTTATAATAATCATTATCCCACCCATCTTTTCTTACATTAGGCATAGTTTTCCAATTACTATATTGCTCTTTACATCCATCTTCTAGTGATTTTGTTCCATGAACTGGTCTACCAGTAGTAGCACAAGTAAATAAAAATAACCCCCCAGGTTTTAACATTCTAATAGCATTTCTGATACTTTCTTTATAGAAAGGATTGTGTTCCCAACACTCACAAGAAATAATCGTATCATAAGATTCATCAGGAGCATCATATTCTTGTGCTGGACAAACAATGTCTACCCCATCACCTTCACACAAATCTAGTCCATAAAAATCACAATTATCGAAGAGGAATTCCTCATTTCCATTAACATCAAAAGAACCAATATCTAGAACTTTTATATTACAAAAACTTTCTGGAAATTTTTCTTTTACTTTATTACAAAAGATCCACTGTTCAGTATGTGCCATAGTATCAACCGTTTATGTTTTTTAGAATAAAATTAGTAAGATTTGTTTTGCCGTCTTTGTTAGTTATATCATACCCATTATGCCAATGAGATGAATTCCTAGAATGTAGAAATGTAGCATTCTCAAACAATTCAAAACCAAATCCATCATCGTGTTCTTTAAGATTTATACCCTCATATTCATCTGGATATTCTACCACAATGTGTCTTGGTTTAATATTATCATCTTCATATAAAGAATGAAGACCTCCACCAGCATCACAACTTACACCATCAATAACTACTGGATGGAAATTCCATTTTTTGGGGGCAAGCGCACTCTTTCTGAAAAAGAACAGAGCTTGCCATGGATATTTGATATGTTTTCTAACTTGTGTTGGAGTTGCTATATCGTATCCATCCATAAACTCATTCACATCAAATTGATCGATCAAAAACATGTCGTGATCCAAAACTAAAATAATAGACTCCTCTGGATCATTAAGAATGACGTTTTCATATGTCCACCTAAAAGTATCAGATCCATAAAAACTAGCAGTTTTTCCTGGTTGTGATATATGGTGATAAAACTTAACTTCATTTTTATCACATATCTCAGTAAAATCTTTCAGATATTCATTATCTCTAGTATCATAAACCACATTAAATGAATATTCATTTTTTAAATTTTTTTTAAAAGAGTCTATTTGCTGTTGCAACAAATCTGGTCTATTAAAAACAAAAGTAAAAATTTGTGTTTTTTTCATGATTTCCGAACGTAAAGAGCATCTCCCCAAATTTGACCTTCCCAATCAGTTTCTACTCGTTCCATATTATAACGAGAAAGAAACTCATCAATCTCTTCGATATATGCATTCCCCTCATAAACTTCGTCTCTGTTTACTTCACAGTAAACATAATCAACATGATTTAAAGTTTCAACACCACCTTTAAGGACTTCTAGTTCATATCCCTGAACATCCATGTTTAAAAAATTACATTCTCTGGTATCAAAGTTATCCAAACAATCAACTTCAACTTCTTCGGTTCCATCAAACTTAACATGTGGATGATGGGTTAAATGAACTTTTGGTTTTAGAATAGAACTACTTTGCTTTTCATTATCACTAATATACATCTTTGCGGTTCCAACTTCAGACCCAAGAGCAACTTGATATCCCTCAATGTTAGAACTAAGAGTATCACCATACTGGTTAACTCTTTCCATTACAACATCAAAACAATCACTCAGAGGTTCGAACAAAACAATTTCTGGCACACCATTCTGAATGTACTCATCAATCTCTTCACCGTAGTGAGCACCAACATGGATAATACCTTTGATATCCATGGAATATTTTTTCTTTAAATTAGTAAAACTAAGAAGCATAGTAGTCTAAGAGTATTTGAACGGATCTTTGTGGAGAGAGTTCTCTATCAACAAAATCTTTAGGAGTATAATCGTTAAGTTTACTTTGAAAGATTTCAAACGTCTCTTCAAATTGATCAAAAGAAGTTATACGCTCTCCACATTCATCAGACCAGTAAGGAACAGAAGTAGCAGGAACAGAATATTCTTGCCCCATATGATCCCACACAGTTTGATCCCAAACGAATAGTGGTTTATTTACTGCCATCATTTCCTGAATGGCAATACCTTGACTTTCCGTATTATTGATTATAACACAATACTTCACTTCACTCAAGGACTCTTTAAACTCCTCCTGAGTGTAGTTTCCATATTGAAGACCAGTATAAGTAATTCCTTTCTTATCAAAAAACTCTGTAACTTTTAACAGATTATCTTCAGATCTATTCTTATAGTAAATTAGGCAATCTGTTTTGATATTATCTTCTATTTCTGGGGCATAGATGGCAACTGGCCAAATTAAAGTTCTAATACCAAAATAATCTACAAAGAGATCAGATACCCACTGAGATGGAACAATAACTTTACCATATTCTGTTAATTGATTGATATCTGGAGAGAATGGCCAAACTTGAGGACCAACCAAGAGTTTATCTTTATTCTTTAGAGATTGATATATTTGAATATGGTGAGGATTCCAATGAAGAAAGAGATTATTATCGTACTTTTCTTCATTGATAGCAAAAGGAGTATTAGTGTCTTCCAGAGATCTAATTAAATTTTGGATTACCTTTCTAGGGCCACTCATCCTTCCCTGAAGATAATCATCCCTATAAAAAACATTTAGCATCAGTACAGTCCAGTTGGTTTCCAGAAGTTCTTGTGTGGTTGAAACAGTTCATGTGATGGGTATGAACTCAGTGGTTGATCTGTTCCATTTGAACTTGTTTGATAGAAGAAAGGATCATCGAAAGCATATACATTATAATAACGTTGTACTTCGGCAAATCCAATATCCTGGTGGTCAGAGATATCATACCCGTTCTTTGAGATCTTGCTACAGAGAGAAGCATACTCACTGCTCAAGTATAAGATGGCATGAGCACCCAGCATATTATACACTCTTACCAGTCCATTATCAAGTTTTTCATATTGAACAAAAGGTCCAGAGTGTGAGTTCATTCTTCCCCAAGAGGAGATGCCAAGATATACGGCATCAGCATCATCAGGAACTTCAATCTCTGGGCGGAAGTTTTTAACCATACAGTCATCCTCAAAGACAATGAAAGGAACATCCAATTCATTCAGTGCCACATGATGAGATAATGAACATCCAGCAAGATGGCGATCAGGGAAAGCATATGCTTCTACACGAATGATAGTTTCGAAACCACATTCCTCAAGCATCTTAACCATCCGCTCATTCTTCTCAGTATCCCGATCAAGATTGATATAGATGGCAGGAATTTTTCTAAGATCTAAGTTCATTGTGGTTCTTCTTCAAAGCAATAATTTTAGGCTCATAAGGATAACTAGGATTACCCATATGCTCTTCAGCAAAGCAATAAGATGGTGTCAAACTCAGTGTTGGGGGATTATCAATGAGATAACGGTTCATCTGCGACTCATCGTGCCACAGAGCGATCACACCATTATCCAGGTCTTTGGTTACCCGATCAGCAAGAACTTCTGCCATCTCCAGGAACCTCTTGGTAGATCCACCATTGAACCCACCAGCATAATAGAGTTCTCCTTCTTCACCCGCAGGAACATATGCTAGAGACTTTTCGTTCCTATCATATGAACGCTCTTCCTTAGGATAGAAGGATTGATAAGGATGCATTGTGGCAACCAGATCACTTAGAACCTCATCACCAACCTTATCTACCAAACCCATATCCACATCAAAGTAGAAGCAGTAATCAAACTGAGAGATAAACTCCTTCTCCTTTATAAAGTAGTTGTACCTCTTAAGAGTTGGCATTGGCCAAGGTTCATGATCAATCTGACAAACTCTAACGTTGTCAGATGTTTCTACTTCATGATCGGTGAAGAGAAGACATTGGATCTCATGACCGTTGAGAAAGTTCTCTTCAATATTATCAAGGAGTCGCTCAACAAACTGAATGTACTTGTTTGTGGCAATGGTCAGAATACAAATTTTCATAGGAACTCAAAATTACCAAAGGTCATGTCTTCAACACTCTTATTTACACACCCACCACCAAACCAGTTTTTGGGAGCAATAACATGCTTACTCTTTGCCAACCAAGCACCCCACCAGGAGAATGAAGAGTTAGCAATGATGTGATATGAAGCAAGAGTCATCATACACATATCAACTTCCGTGCCATTTCCTTCCATAATAAAGAAACGATCTGGACGGAAGAACTCATGTGCCTTACACCACTCAGTATCGTCCGAGAATACAAGAACGGGGATATCACCAGGAAGTTTCTCTAAAGCCTGCTGATAATATTCAATCGTTTGAACAGGATGATTATCATTCAACACATAATCACCACGGCGAATATGAAGAGAGATAACCTCAGTGTCACCTAGGTTTTCCTTGAATGCTTCTCTACAATCTTTGATTACATCAGTCTTGAACAAAAAGTCCTCACGGATCTCATCTTCAATGTGTTTAAAGTATTTCTCTGTTTGAAAGTATCCAAAGAGATCAACCTTATCTGGGCAGTTCTCAAACAATTCTTTATCAAAGGTATGATACCTCTCTTGAAGAACTGGGTTTTGAACTACGGCAACAGTATTCCTGCTCTCAATATTGAAAACATCGTACAGTGTGACGTCAGAGTTCTTGACATTATAATCCTGAGAACCAAAGAAGTTCTTCGGTGGGATTACAAAGTCATACCCACGATGCCTAGCAATACCCTTCAAAGAAGCATACTGAAACATTTGGTTGGCAAGTCTGCCAAGATTGCCAAGATTATTAAATGAAATCATTACCTACCAGAGCATATTTTTTTAATATAAGGAAGAGATCCTGTAGGCATATCATACCACATTGAAAGGGCATCTCCTTCCTCTACACAACTTTTTTTAAGGTCTATTCCCTCAATTTTTGCAATATAACCAATTGCTCTTTCAGCCCAACAAGAGTCATAAAATGAATGAGATTCCATTGACTCATAAACACCGTTTTTAATAAATCTTTCAAGTAAAGATTTTTTATATATTCCCATACATCCAACTATCAAAGAATGAAAGTTATCCTCTTTAAAATTATCTTTAAGTTCATAACTCAACTTAGAAAATAATTTTTCCATCCAATTGAAATAAACTTCACATTTATCTGAAGGAATAGTAGATATTGTTCTAGTAGTTTGAAAAAAAGCTATGAGTTCTTCATCGCGGTCAATGAAGTTTTGAATGCTGGAAACTAGCGAGGAAGAATCATGAATTAACACATAATATGGTTCATTTGGATATTTTTTATAAGTTTCTAATAATGCTCCGATAGGTCTTCTTTTATTTTTAGCATCAAAAAATTCTACAAAATCAGAAATATATTTTTCTGCATATGTTTTATCTGGAGAATCAGAATCACAAATAACAATCTTCTCATTTGGATGAAATTTTCTGATTGAACTTATAGTTTCACCTATAATTGATTTTTGGTTATCATAATAACAAGAAATTATAAACATAACTATAATCTCCTAAAATAAAATCGGATAGTCTGTGCAGATTCCATAGACATTTTTATGTACTATTATATCACTATATTCCTCAATTTCTTTCATCGAAAGTAGTGGAATAATTACACTAGAATCAATCTCTTGGGTTAGATCATGCAACCATAATTTTCCAGTTGAAGTATATGTAAATGGATCCCCAGAATGACAGAAAGATTGATATATCCAAGATTGCTTTGATGCTTCGAAATTTTTACAATGGATCCAAAGATTATTTCTTCTTTCTCTAATCCACCGATGTGTGACTTTGTATTGTGGTTCATCGTGACCCAACCACAATTCATTATCGATAATTCTTAAATCAATCTCCACATCATACCCATTACCTAAAGCACAATCAATATAACTGGGACGATTTTCTTTATCCCCAACTGGACCACGAACATTACCACGATGAGAAATTATTTTCATAGTTCTTCAATCCTCAAAGACTTATCTTCAATGAACAAATCATAAAAAGGTTTATCTGCTTTCAGTTCGTGATATTTTGCTCCCCACTTATCAAGTTGTTTTTTAGTAAGTTCTGTCCAATCAATTTGCTTTCTAGAACCACGAGCAGTCCAATAAACTATAGTATGTCCCTCATCATAAAGTTTATTAATTTTCTCTATATTTTCTTTAATTGGTTTTGCTTTAGTGTAATCATGCACAGTTCCAAAATCTATTGATGTTTCTCTGTGACAGATCGTTTCATCAATATCAACATAAATGACTTTCATGTTTCAATAGTTTCTTTAAGTTATTTAGATCTACCAACCAAGGGCTATTTAAACCACCAGAGATGGAAAGAGATCCATCACTCTCCACACTCTCTTCAATTTTTTCTACAAACTTAGTATCATTATAATGGTAAAGTTGTGTATGTGCCATAGAATATTCAAATCTCTTATTAATCTCAAAGAACAAAGGACTATTGATTGAAATAACCCTTGTTTCTGGTTTTGAAAAAATCACATTACACATACCACCACCAATAGGTCCAGCAACATATTTGGCAGAGTTAAACAATCCGATCTTTTCTTTCATCGTCATGTTCTCACAAAACACTTCTTCATATCCATAAGATTTAAAAAGTTCTGCAACTTCATTCTCATTCACACAACGTCTACGTTCTGTATAGTTTGTTCCTATGTTTTCTAAGTTGTTGTGCAACCAAGTACGGCGAGAGACATAAATCTTTTCAGGACCTTGATAATCACCTTTCATGCGATTAATAATATCAAATACACCAGAATGTGGAGGAGTGTTTGAAAGACCATTATGAGTAAGGGATGATCCAACAACAACGGTACTATAAAGAGTTTCTGGATTTAGAAATACAACATCCTTCCTAGTGATACCAAGAAGTTCCAGAGATTCCCATACAAACGGATAAAGGTCATCTTTACCTTCTGGTGGACTTACAAGAATTTTTAGATCTGGGTGAATCTCTTTTTCATTGAAGTATGAATAGAGATATGGTAAAGTATCATAAATGAAGTGATAATAGTTTGCCATATTGTACACAAAGTAAAATACGGGAACTGAGCAAAAGTTTTGGAACCGTAAAGGAAGTTCCATTTCATACTCCATCTTTTCCTCATACACCGTTCCCCTACCCAAAGACATAAACATCTCTTTTGTGGGAAGAGTTAATCTTTGGGTTTGATGAGAGTAGATTAGTGGTTGTGGATAATGTTTTGATAATCCAATAAACTGACAGGAAAAGAAATAAGCAACTTCTATACTCCTCCCATTTTCATCTTTTTCTTTGATCGGTCTTGTTCTTCCAGAGTTCCAGTATTCAATTGGTAAAATAGTCTCTCGAATATTCATAAGGATGCCATTCAACTTTATTAAAAAATCTTTGCCAGTATTGGTACGTCTTTAAGTCGTTTGGTGTGCCCCAACAGATATAGTTATCAATCTCAAAATTCTTGACTTTATATCCAAGCGTTATTGCTTCGTTTAACATACTGTCAACATAAAACTCACCATTGGTCCTATTGTCATTCTTATAGAGTGATTCAAGAGAACGATGGAAGATTTCCTTTGTTCTGAAAAACATAGTGCCAGTGATGGCATATTCATTTACAGGATTTTCCCCAGTAAAGTTTTTAACATCAACACTACTCACATTGCCTTCACTATCACAGTTTACCCAAGAATACGCATTTGGTTGTAGGTGACTAGTATAGTTGTTGCGGTAAGTCCATACTATTATGTCATTATCTTTATCATTTACCAAATCTAAAAATCTATCGGCATCATAGAACACACCATTGTCACAGGCAGATATGAGAATACATTTATCTGGATTACACTGTTCAACAATTTTTTCTGTTGTACATGCTTGTCCTTCCAAAACCTCGTCAATCCAAACTACGTTCTCTCCTGGTTCCTGATGGTCTTTCAGGCAGGCATAGATAACTTCATCAGTCTTTGGTAGGCATCGAACTGCCTGATCCACCATATTCTTACCATTGACCTGAATGAAAGGTTTTGGTTCTGTGTATCCTTCTTTAGAAAAACGACTACCAGCACCTGCCATTGGGAGAGCGAGAGTGCAATTATCTAAACGAACCTCCTTCTGCCCTTCCAGTGCTTTGCGATAGTAGTTTGACCAACTATTGTAGATATCAAGATCAAAAGGAGTTCCCCACTGCAACATATGAGGAACTTCATAAACAAGACTTGTTAGATCGTCATGAATAAGTAGATTATAGATCAAACTCACATAGTATTCGCCATTGATGTTGATATCTTCATCCATCAATTGACGAAAATATTTTTTGATATATCTACCTTTTCTGAAATAGTAGTTACCAGCAGAAGCAAACTCAGACATTTTGTCGTCCGTAAATGGTTGCTTTTCACGAACTTCTAAAATCTTATTGCTCTTATCAGTTCGACAAAATGCGTAGTTGTCGCTACCGAGCATATGTGGATGAAAACCAGTATAACAAATCACACATCCATCACATTCAGTTGTATCTACAAATTCTCTAAAATTATCATAATCCCAATCAATAGAAAAATCACAATAGTTAACAATTACTTGTTCATCATCATCAATCAGATAAAGAAAGTTGGCAACAGAAAATACTGGTCCCCTTTTATGTCTGGGTACTGTTACTATTGTTTTATTTTCTACAAGATTTTCTAAAAGACTTACAATGTCGGTTTCTTTTTCATGCTTATCATTTATAATGAATAGGAATTCAGAATCTTTTGGATAGAGGTCAACAATATGTTCTATAACTTTTTTACCGTCAATCTCAATCATATACTTAGGTATAGTATATCCAGTAGCAGAAAATCTACTACTCATACCAGACATTGGAATGATGACCTTCATATGATATTCTCTTTAAATAATTCTTTTATCTAGATGTGTGCCATCACCAAAAATATTACAATCAATATTAACTACATCTAAGTGATATGTTTTAAGACCTTTACTTACAACATAATCTCTCAAAGATTTTTCAATATTAATCATTGCATAATTTAAATAATCCCAGTCCACACTATTTACCCATTCTATCATATATTCAGTTTTCATGGCAAAACATCCAGTAAAATATTGATCCTCCACTTCAAACAACTTTCCATAAAAATCATATCCAGGATTATTTTCTATGCTGGTAAAAAAAGTATCATCAATAAAATTATATCTACCAGTAAGTTGAATTACCAAGTCTTCATTAACTTTATTATTAGATAAGAAGTTTTTTAAGGCATTACCTAGGTTAGATCCTTTATTTCTATAAGTAGAATTGTGACATCCACTATAGTAAACTGGATAATATTTTTCAATAAATGATCCTTTTTTTAATACTGTTTCTAAAAAAATAATCTTATATTTTTTAATATTATTTTTTAACCAATGAATCGTTTTTAGGTATTCATCATCTCTCATTTCTTTTAGTGTTTTAATTTCTGCACTGGTTGGCAAAATTATTATACTATCATTATCCATGAATTATAAACAATTAAATTGGTACTCTGATTCCTTATTTGATTTATAAAGAATAATAACATTTGGATAAAAAGAAATTCCATTTACATTTTTATAAATTTCCGCACTAATTCCATAAGAATTATATTTTTCAATATCATCTTGATTGGGAACCCATTCATAATTAACGGGAGATTGATATCCTCTCATCCATGATTCATAGTTAATCATATCGGATAGTTTTTTAGAATACTCAACAAAGGAATCTGTACCATATCCACCACCATGAGATTCCCAGTAAGAAGTATGGATATCCTCCACTATATAAACTCCGCCAGGTTTTAATTTTGGAAACAGATATTCAAAAGTTAGAATCTGATGTTCATTTACATGACTGCCATCATCAATTATAATATCAAATGGTCCTTCTTCTTTATTAAGTTCGTCTAAAAGTTCGGTATCAGTTTGAGATCCAATCCAAATGTTTCCAACAGGAGAATTGGGAGTATCTTCTCTAATATCCAGTCCACAAATGCTGCAATTGGGGAATAGTTCCTTGAACTGAAGCATTCCATCTCCTTTATCAACTCCAATTTCAAGAACATTAAATTCGCTAGATAAATCAAAAATAGAAAAAACGTGCTTATAAACATCCCAATAAACAGGATGCTTGCTAGATTTATATTTGTTTTTAATCTGTTCAAAAATATTTTCAGTCATGTTTTTAGTAACGTTACTACTTTATTATACTAAAAAAGGACGGTTTACGCAACCGTCCTCATAAGGTCTTTACATGCACGCCACTTGCTCTTTGACCAGAAGCAAGAAACTGGGCGGGAGTATAAACCCCATCCGCACCACCAGTTTTTTAGAGAAACTGGAAACTCCAGGGGTCAATTGACCATCCCGACCAGGGTTTTTTACATGTCTCCATCATGGGCATATTGGGGATGACTCCACCAGTACTGTTATAGACCATCCGTGTCTTCATCGTCCTTGACATAAGCAGGGACGTTATCAGGATCCAACCAACAAGTGTAATCGTGGTCTTCCATAGCAGTCATGAGTTGCATCTCATTATCACAGAGATACATATCGCGGTAGCGTCCAGTATAAGAATCTACCTTTTGAATGCGACAATCAGGCATTCCGTTGATTTCCAACTTACCAACCTGAACATAACGATAAGGAAACCGCTCCATAAGAACGGTGGGTTTTTGAGTGACTTTCATCATGCAACCTCAATAGTTTGAAGGTCTTGATAGAGATAATCCATCAGCATTTCATAGTCATCAAGGGGATCTCCAGAAAACACGACGCCCTCATTTTCATAATAGCGACGTACTTTCTTATAAAGTTTCGGACTCTTTACATCAAGGTAGATATCCCCGTTAGCAGCAGAGCGAAGAGTGCTAACATCTTTCTTGAATTTTTCGATCAGAGACATTGTTGTGATTGAATACCTTAGTATTATAAAGGTTTGTCTTTATGTAGTCAAGATGCCAGTTGGAAAACTGGCAATCGGAGTGATAGGATTCGAACCTACGGCATCCGCCTCCCAAAGACGGCGCTCTACCAAGCTGAGCTACACTCCGTTGTGATAGGTTCCTATCGCCGCCAGTCCTGAACCTATCTAAGGGAACTGTCGCAGTTGAGTGGTCTTGCCTCTCAACAGGAGTAATTATACTACTTCTTGTGCCCCTTGTCAAATGGTTCCCAGTGTTGCCAGTTGTATTTGTGGACTAACCAAATTCCCATAATAGGAATTACCACCAAAAGATAGCAAAGAAATCCTAATGTAACTGGCGTCTCTAATGTCCAGCGTGCGATGTGTCCCATTAAATTATCGACATAAAGAACAAGAAAAACCCAAATGCTATGAAGAACCCAAGAATTAAAAATTGAGATTCCATATTACTCCCATTCTTCGCAATATCTTCTGAAATAAGAATCAACTTTGTTTAAGTCATCTAAGTGTATATTACAGGTGTAATTGTTATCATCACACCATTGAAGAGCCATCCAATGAAACTTCTCTTCACTTATGACTCTTTCAACTCCATAAGACCTAGCAAATGAAGACATTACAAAATCCCAACACCTTCTAGTGGGCTGTTCCATTTCCTTTGTAGTTATCGGTGTCATAGTATCCACCTTTTTTTGAACCAAAGTAAAGTGTGGCAATCACAAATGGAATCGCCAACACTACAAGAAATCTTCCTAATAAGTGTTCCATTACCTTACGTGATGTCCTCCAAACATGTAACGCATACCATTTAAAACCTTGGACGCGAAAGCGCCAAGATTGCGTGAATTAAATCTCTCATAAAGGGCAGTAGAAATAACAGGAGCGGGTACGCCCAGATCCACAGCGGCATGAACAGTCCAACGACCCTCACCGCTATCGGATACCCCTCCAGAGAAGCGTTTAAGTTCACGATCCCCGCGTAACACATCAGCAGTAAGATCCAATAACCAGCTGCCAACCACGCTACCGCGACGCCAAAGCTCAGCCACCTGAGCAACGTTAATGTCATAACAATAATCTGCTGGATTGTCCATCGGAGCAACCTCAGCATCTCCTTCTTTGACATACTTGGCACCAGCGTTTGCTTCGTGGAGAATATTAAATCCTTCGGCATATGCCTGCATTATACCATACTCAATTCCATTGTGAACCATCTTTACGAAATGTCCAGCGCCAGGATCACCACAATGCATCCATCCCTTTTCAGCAAGAGTTATAGTGCTGCCAGGTGCAGTTCTCGGGGCAGAGTCAACCCCTGGGGCGAGGGCATCAAAAATGCTTTTACAAGTGGCGACTGCAGTACCTCCGCCACCAACCATAAGACAGTATCCACGATCCATACCGTAAACACCACCGCTAGTCCCACAATCAATATATTGGATACCAAGTTTTGCCAACCGCTCTGCTCTTTTCCTACTGTCTTTAAAATTGCTATTGCCATGATCAATAATAATATCTCCTTCACTACAATATCGTAGTAATTCATTGATTGTCTCCTCTACTAATTCGGCAGGGATGACCATCTGGAAGATGCCTGGTTGTGTCCCACCATTCTTTTTACTTTTAACTACTTTAACAAGATTTTCAATAGAAGTTGCAACTCCATCAACATATCCCTTTTCATATGCCTCTTGTGCTTTTTCATAGTTTCTCCTATACCCCCAAACCTCAATGTTTCCCCTTTCTTTCATACGACGAGACATTCCTTCGCCCATTCTTCCTAAACCAATTAATCCCACTTTCATACGATTATTTCCGTTGATTTATGTAGTTGTTTCATCTGTCTTTTAACATCTCCTCTATTCTTTTACGCATGTTGGTGCTATCCTGTTTCATATAATCTCTAAGAGAATATCCTCGATGACCACGCATAATCATTGTGCCTTGATAAAACATCGTGGCAGCAAAAACGAGGAGTAAGACTATTCCTATCAGTTCAGGGTAATGTTCAGCCATGGGAATAAAGGCGGAATAGCACCAACTAATCTTAGTAGTCCCTCAGCAAATAAAGCAAGAACCACCCAACCGACGCACATGCTAATGATAGAAGCATTACGGTTGTGTCTTCTGATAGCTGCATCAATCATCTCCTGAACTTCAGCACGACTTACTAATTCGTCTTGAGGTTCCATCACGGTTCATCTCCAAGAAACTTTGCCAGTGGGTCTCTCCTGGTTTTTACAATTTCTACAGCTCTCTTGTAGAACATATTGTCTGTGTTGCCAGACTGTTCGAAGGTCTCCTTGATCTTCACCCAGTTGTTATAGGTGTGCTGATCCATAGGGTTTAAGTTTTAACACTACTACTTATGATAGTCAGTAGTTTAGATCTGTCAACTATGTGTGGGTTTTAACAAAGTGTTGAAGAAATTATTAAGAAACGGAAAGGAGAGGATTCGAACCTCCGGATGCTTGCACACCTCCTGTTTTCAAGACAGGTGCATTAAACCACTCTGCCACCTTTCCAAGTTTTATCGGACCTCAAAGTCCAAACGTCTAACTTTACGCTGACGTCTCTCCTCTTGCCAAAGAATATCTTCGTTGGTAAGTACACCCTTTTTGTTTTTGGGTTGATAGGAGTTTAACATAACAACTTGCGATAAGTCAACTGCTGAAACTTTATCACCACGGATCGTTGCCATATTTGAGCAACCACATGTGACAGTCTTATTCTGATGCCCCTCAATCTCCTTACCACAGGAGCGGCATCTTATTTTAATGTTATCCATCAGTATAATGTGATCTTTCGTCTTCAGTTTTGATTTATTTATATGGGTGATGAGGGATTCGAACCCCCGACTGCTTCGGTGTAAACGAAGAACTCTACCGCTGAGTTAATCACCCCTATTTGGGTTGTTTGTATTCTACCATATACTCTACGGTTTTGGCAACGTCTTCCATTGCCACTCTTAAATCCTTCTGTTGCCCAGATTCCATTCTTGATACTGGACGGCGATCATCTGTAAGAGTCCAACGCCACAAATTCATGTGTGTACAATACCACAAATTTATTTTCATATTGATAAAAAAAGAGAGGAGAATGTCTCCTCTCTATTTAACCGTTTTTCAACTGGTTAATTTCTCTCAACAATAACATATGCTCGTTTTCTAAATCATCAATACGATATTGAAGTTTTTCTACAAGCTCATAGAGATTTTTACAACCACTGATGTTGTCTTCACCTCTATCAGTCTCATCATAAAACCAATCAATTAGTTTTTTGACTTTCTTTTTCATTTTGTTCCATCTCTAAAAGAGCTCTTGTAATGGCATCATCAGGTTGCGTCATAGTCCTCTGCATCTCATACTCACGCACATTCTTATAGAAAGTATCAAAAGACCAGTCGTTTCTGGCATCTTCTCTTTCTTGTGCGCTCACACTACCACCAAATAGAAGAGCAAGAACAATAAACCACTTCACCACTCTTCCTCCACTACTTGGTTCTTGTTATAGTTTTGACAATAACCGTGCGGGTCATTATCCATATTCATGTGGTATTTAGTGTGAACTACTTCAATAACAATAAAAACCCCGAACAAAATCGTTGGGATTAACCATAGACCGCCGAGGTTTTTACCTTTCATTAGAACTTGAAGATAGAGAGACTATTCTTAGCATCCCCTTCGTTAGAAGTAACGAAGAGACGCCTTTCAGGAATCGCTACAAGACCTTCTGGTGCTTTACCAGTAGGAAGAATCTGTAGAAGTTGTGGAGCAGAAAGGTTGCTGACATCATAGACACCAACAGCATTTGCTCTCTCAGCACCAACAAACACAACTCTGTGTCCGTCAATGGTGGCAACTTCAATAGACTCAGGTTCTACACCCTTCTTCTCAGCACGCTTATCAGGCCAATAACCCGCTTCGGCAAGTGCAGTCTCAAAGGACTCCGCTGATTCGTATACTACTGTACCATCTTTATTCCAGATTGTCCACCCTCTTGATCCACCACGTTTTGCTTGGCCAGGGATTTTAACTTTGTAATCTCCCTCATTGGCAGTTGCAAAGTAAGTGTCATCAATCCATTTTACAGCGTCAGGTTCTCTACGAACATTCTTGAGACTGTTGACGGGGCTATAAACACCATCCTTAACAGTATCAATGTTATTCAGGTCAACCAGCCCAGCGGAGAAATGATTGACAATGTTGCCATTGCGATCGACAACAACGATGTGATTGTTTTCTTGAAGAGTAACAACGATCTCACCGAGACCATTGATATCAACAAACTCAGGTTCAGGATCGCTAGGAGCAATGCTAGCAAGTCCACGAAGGTCAACATACTTTACATTACCACTTGTATCAACAATAGCCAGATTACCAGCAGGATACTGAGGAATCAGTGCGTCATTAATATCCTCATTGCGCTCGTTTTCGATAGCAATAGCAATAAACTTATTGTTAACGTCAACCGCAATAGAATCTGGTTGACCAGCAAGAGCAGTCTCTTGGAGGACATCTCTGGTGTAAATGTCAATAATTAAAAGTTTACCTGAAGGCTCTGTATAACTCTTGGAGGTATTGACGGCAACGAATGCCATACCCTTTGCGACAGCAACACTGGTAGGTTCACCACCAACATCAATAGATCCATCGGCAACAGGTGCCGAAGGGTCAGCAATGTTTACAAAGTCAATACTACCTTTTTCTGAATTGGTGTAAACAAGAAGATTTGCACCATCAGAAGCAACGATTTCTGCGGCGGAGTCTTTACCAACTCCGTGTTGTCCAACCTGTTCAAACCTAGTTCCATAAGTATCAGCAAGGGCGGAAACATCCGCCCCAGCGACGACACCTATAACTGCTACAGGAAGACTGAGAAGTTTAAGGAGTTCTACGATCATTGTTTTACTCAGCGAAGGGTCTCTACAGCAGCAAGAGATTTCTGTCGAAGAGACTCAGGGAGAGGTACGTATCCCAGAGAATCTGAAACCGCTTGTGCATCTTCACTCAGCATATAACGAAGAGCATCCTTAACTTCATCATTCTTGCTGTACTCAGGACGTGCCAGAACCCAGGTCAAAGAGACGATGGGGAAAGCATTCACACCAGCAGGGTTTGGATCAGTACCACGCAGTTTGCTGTCCAGTTTGATTTGTCCAAGACCAGCAGCAGAAGTCTCAGCATTTGCCTTGACGAAGTTGCCTGCCTTGTTTTGGATAGCAGCTTGTTGGAACTCACCACCCTTCACATAACCATAGTTGAGGTAACCGATAGCACCTTTGGTGTTTCTAATAACACCAGCAACACCAGAGTTACCCTTACCACCAACGGCATTAGAACCAGGCCATTTTACAGACTTACCAGTACCAACCTTAACTGCCCAGTAAGGGGAGAAAGCGGAAAGGGAATTAGTGAAACCAGCAGTAGTTCCAGAACCATCGGAACGGTGAACCCAGGTGATCTTACCAGCATTACATCCCAGTTCAGACCAGTCTTGGATTGCACCATAGGCAACCTTAGCGAGTTGAACTTGAGTCAGTTTCAGATCACAACCAGGGTTGTTGTATGCAACGGCGATTGCACCACCCGTCATAGGGATCTGGACAACTGGAGCCTTGATCTTCTTATCGGAGATTGCCTTATCGGAAGCCCCGAAGTCAGTAGTCCCAGCATTGAACTGACGAACACCAGCACCAGAACCAACTGCTTGATAGTTGACCTGATTACCAGTGGCGTTAGCATAGTCTTGGAACCAACGTTGGTAGAGAGGTGCTGGGAAAGTAGCACCAGCAGCATTGAGATTACCTGCCATTGCGGCAGAGGGTGCTGCGACTGCAACAGCACCCAGAGCGAGAGCAGCGATTGCTTTCATTTGAATATCCTCGGCAGTAGAGATTTACAGATCAGAAGCTGTAAGAAGCAGAGACTTCATACTTCCACTCAACATCATTGTTGTCATCAAATGCATACTCAGCTTTGATCTTAGCACCAAGATCATCGGTGATCTTGATCTTTGAACCAACTTCAACCAACTTGTAGAAAGTAGACTCAGTATCACCATCCTTCATTTCCCAACCAGGACCTGCTTCAATGTAGGGCTTGAGAGCACCAACCTTGGTTTCATAACCGACTTTGAGTTCGGTTTCCAGTTTCTTATAATCTTCGTTAGTTCCTTTAGCGGCGGCTTTACCACTAACGTAAGGACCAGCAAAGGCAGGTGCAGCCAGTGCAGAGCCAATAACTGCCAGTGCGGCAAGTGCGGTTGCTTGTTTCATTGTTAACTCCTTGTAAAACTTGTTTTGTGTTTACTTAATGATTATAACAGGATCATATGGTCCTGTCGTTAAGGGATGTTTAACCCACAAAATGGTCAAACCGCAGTATATAGAGATGGTTAACTTTATTTTAACCTACTCTAAAATTAGTTTTAAGCACCGCAAGGCACAAAAAAAGGACCCCCGTTAGGAGGTCCTGATATTATCGGTTTAAGTTATCAGAAAGCGTACTTGACGCCTGCTTTAACACCGTAGGACTTGTCACCACCGTTGGTAGCAGTGGCGAGGCTGAACTCACCATAGACACCCAGGTTGTCGGTTGCGGCGACGCTACCACCGACCTTACCAGTGAAAATGGTTTCAGAAGAACCAGCATCTGGGGTAACCAGGCTAGGACCGCCTTGGATGTAATATCCAGCAGTGCCAGCAGCATTGCTGCCTTCATAACCTACGTGAAGATCAGTCGTGGTTCCTGAGTAGTTAGAACCAGTGAAACCAGAGTTGGCTTCCAGATTAACGTAGGGTCCTGCCATTGCAGCACCAGCGAAAAGGGGAGCAGTAGCGAGTACTGCGAATGCGGATTTAATCATTTTAGATACCTCGTTATTTTCTCGCAGAGTTTTATACCTGCGGATGGAAAGAGACTCGACAAGTCTCTGTTTACTTTGTGACTAGGCGAGTAGTTGAGGCTTCATCACATTTTTATTTATTAAGTTTTACAACAGCGGGAATACGGATTCCCGAAGCGGAGTATCGGAATCGAACCGACGACATCTAAC
>Ga0213865_10000883_pt1 | contig 19795 bp, 18 predicted proteins | sample PICome_6_FD_160100 | JGI IMG/M metagenome (GOLD analysis project Ga0213865, IMG submission 160100) | Coastal seawater microbial communities near Pivers Island, North Carolina, United States - PICO282 | ecosystem: Environmental > Aquatic > Marine > Coastal | place: USA: North Carolina...
AATATCTAGAAGAGGTCTACCCTGAATTGGCATCATGCATTTAGGAAGTTTATTTGTGAGAGGCCTTAGTCTTTTTCCTTCACCTCCAGCCAATAATAATGCTTTCATTTTTGTAAATTTAAGCCTTAATTTGATTTAAAATTTCTGTAATTTTTAATGGTGTATTTCCTAACCTGCCAACTTGAATTGCTGCGGCAATAGATCCTATATAAGAAGCTTCCCATATGGTAGACCCGCATAAAAGAGCTAATGAGCTTGAGACTAAAAGCGAATCTCCTGCACCAGCAACATCTTTGGGAGATGTATTTAGAGCACCAATTCTATCAGTAACTTCATTCTTAGTATTTATTTTTCCAGGATGGACTAGTACGCCCTCCTCACCAAGCTTTAGTAGAATATGTTGTGCTAGTGTTTTTTCTAATAAATTGCTTGCCAGTTTTACCAACCCAATCTGATTATCTCTTAAGCTAAGTCTTGCTTCTCTTTCCGTTGGAGTAATCAAGTCTGAATTCAAAAATCTTGAGATGTCTCCAGTCTGAGATGATGACTGGCTATCTGCAGAAACCATAACATTATTATCTTTTGCAAGCTTAATAATTTTATAAACTAATTGTTGGGGTAAAACACCATAATTAAAATCAGAAAAAATAATTAAATCAATGTTTTTAATTAGCAACTTGAGTTTATTATAAATCTTATTTTGAATGTCTTGATTAATTGAATTTTCAGATAAAGTACTAACTCTCAAAAGAGTTTTACCTTTTGATCTATATCTTTGTTTAAGAGATGTAGGCCTACTTTCATCTTTAATTAGGTATGAGGTCACATTATTGATTTTTAATTCTTTTTTAGTAAATGACGCATTTGTGTCATTACCAACCACACTTATAAAATATGTTGTAGCTCCAAGACCTGAGCTATGAGAAGCAACAATACCAGCGCCTCCGACAAAAACTGATGATGAGAGTGGTTTTACTACAAGAGTGGGGTCTTCTTGGGACATTCCCAACGCCTCGCATGTAATATATTCATCAATAATTAAATCTCCTATAACGCAAACTGATTTCGATTTAAATTTTCTTACAATAGAAGATACTTTTTCTTTATTTATACTATGTCTTCTATTAAATTTTATTGGGTTTAGTATTGAAAGGTGGGAAGAATTGGACATTTCTTTTTTTAGTAAGTCTAATGATGAAAAAGATACATCTCCAGAGCCAAAAATTAGCCTTCCTCCATATGAAGCAATAACATCAGCCTCCTCATTGTATTGACTTTCATATTCTTTACCTTTAACAACAATATGAGGTTTTAATTTTTTAATTACATTTATAATTGAATCTTCATAAATAAATGCTTTATCAACCCAGCTATTTGTTTTGATTCCTTCTAATCTAAGTTTTTCCGGAACATGTCCCGCTTCACCAGCAATTTTATCTGATGATACAGCAACATAAAGTAATCCAGTGAGTGATTTTGCAAATCTTAATAATCTTAAATGCCCAGGATGTACAATATTAAAATTTCCAAATACTAAAACTTTATTTCTATCCATCAATTTTATCCCAGTGAATTTTTAATAGAGGAGTCTAGCTCTATTATAGGCCTAATTACATTTCCTTCTTTTAAGTCTTTTATGGCTAGATTTATATTATCTAATGAATATTTTTTTGTTATTAGTTTTTCAAGTGGTAGTAGCCCATCTAAATAAAGTTTTGAAAAGATAGGTATGTCTCTGTCTGGACTAGCATCGCCACCCCAACTACCAATAATTCTCTTTCCAGAAATTAAATCGAAAGGATCTATGGAGATCTTTTCTCCGTATTTTGGATGCGAAGCGAATACACATAATCCTCCATTTATCTTAATTGATTCAAATGCTTGTTCAATTGTCTTTACAAGTCCTGCAGCATCAATTGCATAGTCAACTCCGTTATCATTAGTTTCTTTTTTAATAAAAGCGACGGGGTTTTCTTTTAATGGATTTAAAGTATGTGTAGCACCAAACTGTTTAGCTAACTCTAATCTATCATCATTAATATCAATTGCAAAAATTTTGTTAAATTTATAAAGTTTTGTTGCTGCGAGTGCGCTAATACCTATTCCACCAAGACCATAAAAAGCTATGTCTGTAGAATCATTTGGTTTGATTGTATTTGTTAGAATACCAGAGCCGGTTAAAACTGCGCACCCAAAAAGAGCAGCAATATCCATTGGTATTTTTTTTGGGACCATAACGCACCTGTTTTCTGAAACAACTGCATATTCATTAAATGTTGTAACTGCTCCTGCATTAAAAGTCTTATTATTACACTCATATGAACAACCACCAGAATCTATTCCTTCACCTTTTATCCATCCAAGCACAACAGTGTCACCCTTTTTTACTTTTTTAACTTTGGGTCCGATACCTAAAACCAATCCCGAACCTTCATGACCAAGAAGATGCGGAAGATACTTGTCCTCTCCACGAAGTCCATCGATTTCCATAATTTGACTGTGGCAAACTCCACTATAAGCTAGCTTCACTAGAATTTGCCCATTTTTTAATGGAGGGATTTTAATGTCTGGAGCTATCTTTAATGGTTTTTTATGCTGTTCTAATACTGCAGCCTTGAATGATATATTGCTCATATATTATTAATTAATTAATTATTTATTTAATATAACAAAATTATTAAAAAGGGCCAGTAAACCAGTCTCCAGGAACATCGTGAGGATGATTTTTTTTAAAATAATTACCGGTTTTAATGTTAATTTTAAACATCTTAGAGATTCTTTCTACAATTTTTTCAGAATTTACATGATAGTCTTTGGTTAAAGCAAAGCTGGTTGATTCTGGAAAGTTGGGCATAGCCATTCTTTGTGGCTTTAGCTCAAGATCTTCCCACATTTGATCGACAACTTTTGAAAGTATTTCTCCAGATATTGAGCCATCTAAAGTTCCTGAATCAAGAATTAAGACTTTCTTTGTTTTGCCAATAGATTTATAAATAGTTTTATAATCGATAGGTGCAACAGTCCTTAGATCAATAATTTCACAATTCACACCATACTTCTGAAGAAATTTTGCTGCATGCATTGCTTCTATAACCATATATGACATTGCAACAATAGTAATATCACTTCCTTTTTTGATTATATTAGCTTTTCCAATTGGAATTGGTTTGTATTCTTTAGATACCTCTCCTTTTAAATTATGCAACCATCTATGTTCCATAAAAATAACTGGATTTGGATCATTGATACTTGATATTAATAAGCCTTTTGCATCTGAGGCTGTAGCAGGCATGACAACTTTTAAGCCAGGTATATGAGCAAACCATGCCTGCAAATTTTGAGAATGAGTTGGTCCTTGGCCCCAACCTCTTCCCATAATTAGTCTTATGGTTATAGGTACACTTTTTTGATTACCAAACATGAAATACCATTTTGCAGCAGCATTAACAATCTGATCCATGGCTAGAAGGAAAAAGTCCAATCTTTGATGAACCATAACTGGTTTTTTTCCATTTATTGCAGCGCCAATACCTACACCTGTCATTGCATTTTCTGATGTAGGAACATCGAAAACTCTCTTTTCACTATATTTCTTTTTAAGTCCAGCTGTTGAACCAAAAATAGATTTAGGATCATCTGCCCCAAGACCAAAAAGAATTACATTTTTGTCTCTAGACATACTTTGATCTGTTGCCTCTCTTATTGCTTCTACAAATGTAATTAATCTCTTCATAATTATTTGAACATACTCTCAAAAGCTTTCTTCGAGTCAGGAAATGGTGATTTCTCTGCAAAATTAAATGCATTTTCAACCTCTATTTGAACTGAATCTTTAATTTTGTCTAACTCATTTTGATTTCTTGAATCTTCTTTTATTAAAGTGTTTTTGAATAATTTAACTGGGTCTCTTTTTTTCCATTCTAAAAACTCATCTTCAGACCTATAGCCAATATCATTGTCATAGTTAGGTCCGCAATGCTCTCTCCATCTATAAGTTGAAAGTTCAATGAAATAAGGGGAACCATTTTCTCTAATATGACTAACTGCTTTAGATGCTAATGAGTTTACTTTTCTTACATCATTACCATCTTCATATCCAACTTCTATACCCATTGACTTCACCATTTCATGTATTTTTCTGTTTTTTGGTTGTCGCACTTTTAAAGGAGAATAAACAGAATAAAGATTATTTTCGCAAACAAATAATACTGGAAGTTTTTTTGTAACTGCAAAATTTACAGACTCATAAAATACACCTTCTTCAACTGACCCATCCCCACAATAAACAACACTTATAGAGTTTGTAGTATCCAGTTTTAATGATAAGGCCAAACCAACACCTATCGGTATTGTATTACCAACAATCGCAGTGCTGCCCTCAAAACCAACACTTCTATCTATTAAATGCATCGACCCACCTTTTCCTTTTGAGCAACCGGTTGATTTGCCATATATTTCAGCAATCATCCTTTTCAGGCTTCCGCCTTTTGCAAGATAGTGAGCATGTCCTCTGTGTGTACTTAAAGCTAAGTCTGTTTTTTTTAAAGCAAGTCCAACACCGCTTGCTGCAGCTTCTTGACCAATAGAAAGATGGGTTGGACATCTCATTTTTCCATCTTTATATCTTTTAGCTATGCCTTCTTCAGCCAATCTAATAAGTAACATGTTTTTGTAGAGATTTAGGTCTGATTTATTCATTGTGAAAAATTAATTATCTTTTATCTATTTTTTATAATATCTTTAATATATTGAGGAAATGGAATAACAGCGTATCCATTTTCAGTTAAGTCATAATTTTCTTTTAATTGCATTTTTCTATGGCATAAACCAATAATAATCTCCAGTATAGCCTGCTTCTTCAAACAACAGCTTCCATTCATCAACATGCAAAATGGTTTTTGCAGTGAGGTTCCATGCATACATTCTTTCTTTTTCTTCATCATTTCTGTATGCATCAACAGTAATAAATGAGCCTTTTTTTGATACTCTTTCTATTTCTTTTAAGGCCTTAATAAGATTGTCACCATCAAAATTGTGTAATGTTGTTATTGAGATTGAATAATCAAAAGAATTATCTTCATAAGGAAGGTCATCAGCACTAGCGACTTGCATAAAAGGTTTCATATCTTCCATTCCATTCTCAATTGCATAGTCTGAAATATCAATGCCTTCAACCTTAATGCCGGGAATTAATCTATGAAAATCATACATCATGAATCCTTTAGCGCATCCGATATCTAATAAAGAATTACCTGGCACTATATCCCAATGACTTTGGAAAGTTGGAACGACCGGTTCCCAAAATCTTGGATTATATGAAAAACCTCCATATCCGTGAGATCGATCTCCATCGAAAAATTCTTTACCAAACTTTCTTGCAAGGGCTCTATCATCTTCACTTTTAGATTGAGCCCTGCCAGTGACATCTCTATTTGGTTTTGGATAATTTACTAATAAATCTATTTCTTTTCCCATATCTCTCCTCAAATTTACTTAAAAAAATCTTTTAATGTTTTGATAACTATTTCTATTTCAGAGTCATTTAACTCTGGATAAATTGGCAAACTTATCATCTCCTTTGCATATGATTCAGTTTTTGGAAAATCACCAACTTTATAACTTAAATTCTTTGAGCATTCTTGCAAATGAATTGGTATAGGATAGTGAATTTTAGTTTCAACGCCTTTACTAAGCATAAATTCCATTAATTTATCTCTTATTTCAGCTTCCACTCGTATGACAAAATTATGATAAACAGGCTCTTCGTAATCCAAATCAATTGGAGTAATTACTAAGTCAGATAAATTTTTTCTATATATATCTGCTATTTCTCTAAACCTATTATTCCAATTATCAAGATGTTTAAGTTTAATACTGGCAATTCTTGCTTGAAGTGCATCTAATCTGGAATTAAAACCCCACAACTCACATTCATCTCTATTTTTTAAACCATGATTTCTTAATTTCTTAACTGTGCTGTATAGATCTTGATCATTAGTTGTAAAAACACCTCCATCCCCAATAACACCTAAGTTTTTTAAAGGATGAAGACTAAATCCAGCAGCATCACCCAACCCTCCTACTCTCTTACCTTTATATTTTGCACCGATTGCTTGCGCAGAATCCTCAACAACTTTTAATCCATTTCTATTGGCAATCCTATTAATTTCATCCATATCTGCAGGCCTTCCTGTAAGATGAACTGGGATTATGGCTTTTGTTTTTGAGGTTATCGCATTTTCAATTTTATTGGAATCAATATTATAATCTTCAGCACAATCAACAAAAACGGTTTGTGCTTTTGTTGATTCTATAACCCATGCAGATGCAATAAATGAGTTAGGACAAGTTATAACTTCATCACCCTCTCCAATGTTCATTGCCTTGAGAGCAAGAAATAATGCATCAGACCCATTAGCAAGCCCTAAAGCATATTTAGTTTGACAATAATTAGCTATTTCATCTTCAAAATTTTCAAGCTCCTCGCCCATAATATATTGGCCTGATAAACCAATTTTTTCAAATGCATCTAAAAACTCATCTTTTAAAGGCTCAAACTGCTTTCCAATAGAAACAAAAGGTACTTTCAAGATCTATGCTCCATAAAAGGATTTAACTTGATGAACGATTTCATCTAAATCATCTTTTGAAACAAATTCATGAACTGGGAAAGATATTACAGATTTACCTGCTTTCTCACATAAAGGAAAATCTCCTTCTGCATAACCATATTTTTTTGCTGCTTCCTGAAGATGCATTGGTATTGGATAATGAACTTTTGCATCAATATTTTTAGAAACTAAGAACTGTTGCAGCTCATCTCTATTTTTTGCTCTAAACATGTAGAGATGAAAAACTTCTTTTAAATTACTATCTCTTTGTGGAAGAGTAATCTCAGAAATACCACTTAATTTATTATCTAAGTACATGGCATTTGAAATTCTTGAATTTGTAATATTTTCAATCTTAGCAAGCATATGTTTTACAACCACTGCCTGAATAGAGTCAAGTCTAGAGTTGTAGGCAAACTCTACACATTCGTTCCTACCAATTAGCCCGTGGTTTCTGATAAGTTTTAGTCTTTTTGCATGTTCATCAGAATTAGTAGTAATAATACCTCCATCTCCCCAAACATTAAGGTTTTTTAGAGGATGAAAACTGAAACAACCAAAATTACCTAGGCTTCCAGCAGGTCTATTTTTATAGGTAGCTTTAATAGCATGGCATGCATCTTCAATAACGTATAATCCATGCTTTTCTGCTATAGCATTTATTGTATCCATTTCACATGGTCTTCCAGACCAGTGAACTGGCATTATTGCCTTTGTTTTTGATGTTATTGCTGATTCAATTAAATCTGGATTTATGTTTAGATCTTCTCCACAATCTACAAAAACTGGAGTCGCTCCTGAAGTAACAATAGCACCAACTGTAGCAAAAAAAGTAAAGGATGTTGTGATAACTTCATCTCCTTTATCCACTCCTATTGATTTTAAAGATAAAAATAAGGCATCTGTTCCACTTCCAACACCTATTGCATGTTTTGTTCCACATAACTTTGCATATTCTTCTTCTACTTCATCAACAATGCTGCCCAAAGTAAAATCACCCTTAATTACTACTTCTTTTATTTTCCTTAATATCTCATCATGATCAGCAAATTGCTCTTCAAGATAATTGTGGTTTATGCTTAACTTTGAATCATTTTTATATTGATCTGGATAGAAATTACCAGCAAATTCTTCGATTTTATTAGACATCATTATTCCTTATGATTATATTTATGACTAAGTCTGTTTATTTCTTCAAGATTAGCCTTAACCCAATCTATAGTTTGATTAATGCCTTCTTTTATGTCGACTTTGCACTGCCATTTTAATTCAGAAATTGACTTTTTTGAACTCATTAAGTAAGCATAATCTTTTGCAGTTCTGTCCGGAGCTATTCTGGTATGTTTTTCAAAGTCTGCATTTAATTCATTACAAATTAATATTACAAGATCTTTAATTGTATAAAAATCATTAGGTGAGAAATGATATACCTCACCAGTTTTACCATCATCAATAATTTTCATAATACCGCTTGAAACATCATCAGAATGAATGAATGCTCTTACTGACTTACCGCCACCATGAAGATCTAAGATATCATTATTTAATATTGAAATTATTGTTTTTGGTACTATTCTATAAAGTTGTTGATGTGCTCCATAAAAATTTGCAAACCTTCCAATGGAGGCTGGAAACGAGAAATTTTTATACATAGAAATAATGCTTAAATCTGTTGCCATATGAGAAATAGCATAAGGGGTGCTTGGATTCATTGGAAAAGTTTCATCAATTAATTCGTCATTACTTCCATAAACCTCGGGCGTTGAAATTCTTACATACCTCTTTAAATAAGATTTGTTAATTAAAAACCTGTGGATCTTTGCTTTAGATACAATATTAGTTTGATACCATTGATGTGGATTTTGCCAACTCTCAGCAACCATACCCTGTCCTGCAAAATCAACAATATAATCAGGTTTGAGTTGCTCTATTATTTCTAAGATATCATTGATATTTTTGTTGATATCTAATTTATAAAAAATATATTTCTTTTTATTTGGATTATTTAATACTGGTAAAAATAAATTTGAAGACTCATCTGACCTATTAATACCAACAACTTCATGATTGTTGTTAACACAAAAATTCACAAACGATGAGCCTGCAAATGAATTCGAGCCTAATATAAGAAATTTACTCAAAACTATACTTCGTACTCTGCCTTGCCAACAATAGAATCAATAACTGTAGTAACCCATATCATATGAATACATTCAACAATATTGTAAGCATTACTATCTACCCAAAAATTTATATCACCTATAGATTTAAGCTTATTCTTAGAGCTCTTACCTGAAAATGTGATAACTTTTAGGCCTAAGTCCTTAGCAGTTTTGGCAGCGTTAACTGTGCTTGGAGATTCACCACTGACACTTGTCAGAACAACGGCATCATTTTTTTTATGATAAGATTTTATTGCTTCAGACATCCAATTTTCATAGCCATAATCATTGCCATAGCATGTTATTAAATCAGCTTCATTAAATGTAATTCCTCTAACCTTTGCCTGTTTAGTAAAGTCAACGGCTGCATGTGCTGAAATAGCAGCGCTCGCGCCATTTCCAGCAAAAATTAATTTTGAATCATTTTTTTTAACTTTTAGAGCAATTGCCTTAAAGTCATTTAAAAGAGTGTACACCTCTTTATTGAAAGCAAGATTTTTATAAATATCGAAATAATTTTTGTAACTAAAATTCATTATTTTTCATTAATTTATATCGTATAGTTTGTTCTTTTCCATCCATTTTAAGTTATAGTTTTCTTCAAGATCTTTTAAAGTTCCATTTCTGTATAAATCTATCATTTCTTGAATAGCATTCTCAACATTTTTAATTGGCTTAAAGCCAGTTCTAAGAAGTTTATCGGAATTTATCCTATAAGATCGGGGGTCGTTGGATGGCTTTACTTCTATTTCAGCATTAGTCTTATGAGAGACCATATTTGCAATATCAATAATTGAAATATTTTCGAAACCAGCATTATAAATACCAGTTAATTCTGGATTCTTAAGAAAATGTATATAAACATTTGTAATATCATCAATATGAATATTAGGCCTAGTTTGATCACCTCCTAGAACAGTAATTTTACCTTTGGTAAGAGCTTGCATAGTCAATAAATTTACAGCTACATCTAATCTCATCCTATCAGAAAATCCACAAACAGTTGCAGGCCTGATAATTTGAATATTCATTTTATCCTTGTAACTTAATAACACTTTCTCCGAAACCATTTTTGTTTTGTTATATTCAGAAATTGGATCTAGTTCTAAGTCTTCTGTAACTTCATCTTCATCTTTAACGCCATAAACACTTCCTGATGAGGCATATATAAATTGCTTAACATTACTTTTTGATGCTTTTTCAGCAAGAAGCATTGTTGCCAAACAGCTTGTCTCCCATGTCAGTTTTGGATTTAGATCGCCACATGGATCATTAGCAACTGAAGATAAGTGTATTACAACATCAAAACCATCTAAATTAAATTGATTAATTTTTCTGATATCGCCTTTAATGACATCAAGATTATGATGTTCATCCAGGTTATTACCAAACCACATAATATCAAATGCAGTAACCTTATGACCTTCATCTAAAAGTTTTGGAACGAGAACTGTTCCTTTATAACCACAAGCCCCTGTTACAAATATATTCATATTAATTGTAATTAAAAAAACACATTATATATGACATGATATAAAAACTATACAGAAAGCTTTGAATAAACATAGTTTGCTATAGGTAAGGATGATGTAAGTCCTGGACTTTCAATTCCTTGCAAAAAAATAAAATTTTCTAAACCATGATGCTTGGAATCAAGAATAGAAAAATCTGCAAATTTTTCTGATGGCTTTTGGATTTTAGGCCTAATTCCAACATAATCGACATTTAATTTTTTAGGATCTAGTTCTGGCCAATATTCTCTTATTGCTTTAATAAATTTACTTTTTAATTCTGAATTAAATTTATAGTCTATTACATTGGTCCATTCTGTATCTGGTCCGAAGCGAACTGATCCATCAATGTCAAAACCTGCATGGATTCCTAGTCCATATTTTGTTGGCAATGGATATATGAGATGTTTAAATGGCGACTTACCTGACAATTTAAAATAGTGACCTTTTGAATAATTCACCTTTTTTACAAGGTCTTTATTATTAATCATATGACTTTTGGCGAACTGGTCAGAATACAAGCCTGTTGCCATTATAAGAATTCTGCTTTTAATATTAAATTTTTCATCATTAGTTCTGCATATTGATATAAAAAAATTATCTTTATATTTAAAATCCATGAATTCTGTTCTTAATGAAACAGTGCCTTTTGAATCTAGAAAATCTGATTCAAGAGACTTAATATAATTATGAACATCTAAAACACCTGATTCAGGAGATAAAAGTCCATATTTAACATTTATATTAGGTTCTAACTCTTTAAGACGATCTTTAGTAATTGAAATAAGCTCATCTCCACCAACTGCTTTTGCATTTTCTTGATACTTAGCAAATGCCCCATGAGCCTTTTCATCAGAAGATACTAATATTTTTCCAGTTTTTTTTGCATAAATTCCCCTTTCAATACAATATTGATATATTAGTTTATTACCTTTATTGCAAAATTTTGCTTTTAAAGATTTTTGAGGGTAATAAAATCCAGCGTGAATAACTCCAGAATTTCTAGCTGAAACCTCTTCTCCAACATATTTATTCTTATCTATCAGAATTGTTTCAATGCCATTTTTTGCAAGAGTTCTGGCAATTGAAATCCCTATTACACCTGCGCCTACTACGACTGCTTCAGTTTCTATTGTGTACATAATTGAATATGGTTGGTACCCGGAGCCGGACTTGAACCGGCACGCCATTGCTGGCGAGGGATTTTAAGTCCCTTGTGTCTACCAATTCCACCACCCGGGCATATAGACTGTTATATTATATTTTATTTTAAGCAAAAAAGATCGAGAATATTGTTTAAAAATCATTTATCTAGCTTCTCAATACTTTTATAACATCATTTAAGTTATTGACTGATTTATACGCTATATCCATCTCATGATTACCTAGAAATATTGATTTTGATATAGATGCATTTACTCCTGCTTCTATGTCAGTTTTTTTATCGCCAACAAGCATTGACTTTTTTGGATCAATATTAAAATCTTTACAAGCTTTTATAATCATTCCTGGATTTGGCTTTCTGTCTGAATGAATTTTTGCATATTTTTTTATTTTTCCAGCTTGATGGTATGGGCAATAATAAACTTTATCAATTTTTCCATCATTTTCTTCAAACTTTTTTTTCATCCAGTTCATCAAATTATTAAAATCTTTTTCTGTAAAATATCCTCTAGCAATTCCTGACTGATTTGTAATGACAATTACGTAATATCCTAGCTTTTTCGCCTTTCTTACTAATTCAAAAATACCTTTATTAAAAATAATGTCTTGTTTTTTATAAATATAGCCAAAATCTTTATTGATTACTCCGTCTCTATCTAAAAAAAGCGCACGATTCATAGCCTTATAAAATATCCTAGGTTCTTATCTTTCAGCTATAGCTATGAGAGTATCTGTGGCATCTATTCTATCAAGAGCATTCTGATATGACTTGACTAATTCAGATTCCTCTAAATATGCTAGCTCGCCTCTATGTCCACCTGGAATTCTATTTACCGCCCACTGTAAATGATTTGCAATGGAAAATCTCTGAACACCAAAAATTTTTATATTTTTATAACCAGCTTCCAAAAGAAATTTTTCTAAAGACTCTCTGGTATGTAAAATCAAATGCTGAGACCACAATGTAAAATTTATAAATTCTTGAATTTTGAGGTTTTTAATTAAAAAGTCTCTTGCATGAGGTACTTCAATAATAATCTTACCTCCTGAAATTAATTTTGGTCTTATCGATTTCAGGTGAAATATAGGATCTTCAAGATGCTCTAAAACATGAAACATAAAACAAGATTCAAGATAATCATCATCTATATTATTAATATTATCACTACACTCAATATTCTTTTTATTAAGGTCCATTAAATAGTCTTGCTGTAATTCCACGCCAAACGATTTTTTTGTTTTTTTAATAGTATTTATTAAGAAAGATCCTTTTCCGCATCCAAAATCGCATATAACTTTATTGTTGTATAAGTTTAAGAAATCTTTGGACCTTCTCTTGGAGTCTTTTATATCTTCATAATCAGCTGATGAAGCAGACTGAGCTAATCTATAGGACCCTGAATTATAAATTTCGTTGCCAACGAAAAAGTCATCTATATAAATTATCTCGGATTTAGAGTCTCTGTAAACATTTAAGCCCTCGACGTCTCGTGTTGATTCAGAAAAAATATTTTTTGTTTCTTCAGATGCTAAGTTCATAGATTCTAAAAGTTGAAATATTTTACCCATTCTTTAGCTCATTATTGTTAAGACTGTTAATTCTAACAGAAGACTTCTTCTTATCTAGGATATTTTTTTAGAACATTTTTTCAAGATAGTTTAAGGCTTTCCAAAAACCCTCACCAGAATTTTTATGACCTTGCCATACCTCAGGTATGAAAGGAACATCAGGTATTTTGTTTAACTGATCTGATAAAAGAACAAAATCAACATCTCCATCTCCAATTTCAACACCTTCTCCATCACTACCTTTAGCATCAACAATATGTAAATAATTTATATGTTTAGATACCTTAGAAATGAAATCTATAAGATCCCAACCATAATAACTACAAGCCATTGCAGTATGAGAAACATCTAGACAAATTTTATGCCCAGTTTTTGAACAAAATTTATCAATTTCATCTGGATCTACAAAAAGATTATGAAAACTCTGTCCACCAAAATGCCAAGGAAAAGGAGGCATAGTTTGGATACCAAGGTCTATTGATTCAAGATTTAGTTCATTTAATGATTTTTCTAAAATCTTGTATTTTAAAACTTTTTCTTCTTTTGATATAAATCCATTTTGATTCCACCCACCTGCATTTAGAACTAGTATTGGTTTTTTAGTTGATGAAAAAAGCGGTTTTATTTTCTTTACATGCTTTATAACTCTATTCATATTATCTATAGAGTTTTTTCTATATTTCTCATCAAAGGAGCATAGGTCCAGTATATGATCATTCTCAAATAATTCTGGAGTATGTACAGAAAATTCTAAATTTTTCTGTTTAGTCACATATTCAGATGGATTCTCATTAAGATCTTGATATGAAAGATGAAACTCAACAAAATCTAGATTTGTAATTTTAGATAGCTTTTTAAAGTCATGATATCTAACAGGAATGCCAAATGGTCTTTTAAATTTATATTCATCTTTTACAAAAACTTTGTTAGTTATGTCAGAATCATAAAAAAAGTCACCTTGATTTATATCTCTTTGAGACACTTTTCCAATCAATTCATTTAATTTATTGGGCTGCAAACCTTTTCCTGGACTTTTAATAGAAACCATATCTCTTTTAATAACCTCGCCTTTTTTAATAAAGCAATTTGCAACAAGACTTTTTGCTAAAACCTCACGATTTAATAATTCTCCTTGAGTAATTTCTCTTGGTCCACCTATACCCATTGATTCCTCAACTTGTCTTATATTTTTAATCATTTGTGAAAATTCATCTGGGGTTAAACTTACTTTGTGATCATTACCTTCAAAGGATTTATCAAGAGTGATATGTTTTTCAATAACTTTTGCTCCAAGCGATACGGCAGCTAAAGGAATATTAATGCCTCTTTCATGGCCTGAATATCCAACCATTGATTGAGTAATTTTTTTTAGTCTAGATAAATATTCCAAATTTACATCTTTGAAGGGCGTTGGATAAGTTGAATTACAATGAAGAAATATGCACTGAGAGCCTAAGTTTGTTAAAAAATTTGTACTATGAATTATTTCTTTTTCGCTAGACATGCCTGTGGAACAAAAAAGAGGTTTATGTGTTTTTGCAGCAGCATCTAATAATTCATAATTTGTAAAATCTGCTGATGCTATCTTATAAGCTGGCATACCATACTCTTCTAACTTCATAAGACTTTCTAAGTCCCATGGGGTGCATAAAGGTATGCCTCCTTTTTCTTTGCAATAATCAAAGGCCTCAAACAGTTCATTATCAGATAATTGAAATTTTGATAAAAGATCAAGCGTGTATTGATCTCCAAGATCCGCTGACACATCAGACGAGTTTCCATTGTTATCATACAAACTTGACATTGTTCTCATTTGAAACTTAATGCAATCAACATCTGCCTCGATACAAGCATCTATAAGCTCTTTTGCCATTTCTATACTTCCCTGATGATTGTTTCCTATTTCGGCAATAATAAATGCAGGACCAGTATTAGAAATTTTCTTATCTCCTATTCTAAAATCAATGTTCCTTGTTTCGGCAACCGCTACCAGAACTTGATTATCATCAACTATAGGTATTGATTTTATCTTTGAATTAAAAAGTTTTTTAATTTCAGCAGGTTCTTGATTTACAGATGCAGAAATATAACTTTTATTAAGAATATCTCCAATTGGAATATCTAAGTTTGTTTTATCTGAAGATAGAAGCCATCTCCTTATGTCGCCATCTGCAATAACTCCCTCAAGATGACAGTGCTTATCTGTAATAAAAAGTATTTGTAAATTAGTATTTTCTATTTTTTGAAGAGCGCTTCTTACAGATAAATCTTTGTTAAAAGCATATTCATCTATGCGTTTGCTAATTTTCATTCAAAATCTCTTTGTTAATAAATTCTGCATATTTCCAATCATGTTCATCATTGATATCGATTGATTCTATCTTATCAGTTAATACTGGAATAGCATTATTATGGAATCTGAAACCAGAACGAACAAAATTTTCTGTATTAAAACCGTAAAAAGCTCCTGTTTCATGTACTTGAATTTTTTTTATAAACTGCCTTCCTACCCTTTCATAAAATGGATGATTTATTGGCTTCCATGACATTAAGTCATTTTCAGATTCTTCCCATAAGAATTGATGGGCTTTTTCAGCAGCAAAAACTGTTGAATCTGGATTTTCTAATAATAATTTAACAGCTCTTTTGTACTTATCTGCATTCATAAACGGTGATGTGCATTGAATCATAAAAGTAAAATCAGGCCTATCGTCTTGAGCAACATTCTTAAGATACGATAATACAGGAATATCGGTCATGACTTCATCGTTAGATTCTATTTCATCTTTTCTGTGATAGGCCTCAACATTATATTGATTTGCTAAATTTAATATTTCTGCATCATCAGATGTAACTATTATTTTATTGAAGCATCCAGAATCTTTCAGGCAATCAATCGCTCTTGATAACAATGTATCCCCACAAAAATTTTTAATGTTTTTTCTTAAAACGCCTCTAGAACCTCCACGCGCAGGAATTATTGCCCAAATTTCTTTATTATCAGCTCTTAATTCCATAACTTTATTTTAACAGTCTTAGGTTCAAAATTCAGATATTAATAATGGAGGCTGAAGCCGGAATCGAACCGGCGTAAACGGCTTTGCAGGCCGCTGCATAACCACTCTGCCATCCAGCCAAATTTTATAAGAAAAGTATTGTATATCAGTTTTAGAAGAATTTGTTTTTATCTTATGCTTTTGGATCGTAATATTCTGTTCTTTCAATATCTTCTTCTATACAAGCTTCGCCATATTGTATTTCTATGAGATGACATGGCTCATTAAAGGGATTTGTGATCTGATGCCAATTTTGTACCGGAACTAAATAATGATCAAACTTATTCAGTTTAATGCTCTTTTTATCATCAGGATTATCAGAACTATAATTAACTATACATGCGCCTTTGCTTACTAGCCAAATTTCACTTCTTTTAAAATGCTTCTGAAAACTCATTCCTTTACCTGGAGCAACTACTAATTCTTTAACTTTGACCTGATCCTCCTCAAATAAATTATAGAAAGATCCCCAGATTCTCTCCTCATGATAATACTGCCATTTTTTTAAAATCCAAGATGATGAATTTTTTTTATCATCTCCTCCCACCCCAAATAAAAACTCTATACCATCAACAGACATCTCGGGAATATTGCCTTGATTCCTGTCACCCCCATTTGCAAATGCTATTTCGTTGTTTGGATATAAATCTTTAATCTTGTTAAGTGCGTTAATGGCGCTACCCTTTTCATCATCTTTAAAATCAATAACGGAATCTACACAAGATAAATTTTCAATTATTGATTTTCTTTCATCAAAAGGCATAAAAAATTTACCTTTTTTGTTAATAAGCCATTCATCACTATTTAGAGCAACTACAAGCTTATCACCATATTTTGATGCATCTTTAAAATAAGCAATATGTCCAGAATGAATTGGATCAAAACCTCCACTAACAACTATTATTTTCATATTAATTTATATTTATTTTTTGAACGTATTATAACAAGAATTTATACCTCTATAGTTGAATTTCTATAGTCATAAACAGTTCCTTGATAACTTTTTAAAAATTGCAATATTTGATCATGATAAACACAAACAAATGCTACTTTTACATTATTTGGTTGCTCTTTATAAGTTCTGATACCGATACTATTAAGATAATTATGATCATCATCTGATATTAACGGATCCCAAAGATCAACCTCAATGTTTTGTTTTTTCATTGCAAGAATTAAATTTTTGACTTTTGTATTTCTAGTGTCAGAACAATTATCTTTAAAAGAGTATCCAAGAATGGTTACAGTTGTAGAATCTAAATCAACTTTATTCAATTGCATATATCTCAAAAAATCTTCTAATACCCAAATATGCATATGATCATTTAGTTCTCTAGCAGCAATCATAATATTTGGCATATAACCTGCCATTTCAGATTTGTGCATTAAATAATATGGATCAATACTTATGCAATGACCTCCAACCATGCCTGGTGTGAGTTTCATAAAGTTCCATTTTGTTGATGCAGCTTCAATGACTTCCTTGGTATTTATACCAAGAGAAGTGTATAGTTGATGCATTTCATTGACGAGTGCAATATTCACATCCCTTTGAATATTCTCTGTAACTTTTGCTGCTTCTGCTACTTTAATAGATGGTGCTTCATGAATTCCAGCTTCTATTATTGAAGAATATATAAAAGATATGATTTTTAAAGATTCTTTATTTGATGCCGAAACAACTTTCTTTATCTTTTCAATAGTATTAACTCTATCGCCTGGCACAATTCTTTCAGGACTATAACCAGTTGAAAATTCCTGATTAAAAATTAAACCCGATTTTTCTTCTAGAATTGGAGTGCATATTTCATCCGTGACTCCTGGATAAACAGTAGACTCATATATAACTATTGAACCTTTTTTTATAATGCTCCCCACCAGTTTGCTTGATTCTTTAAGAGGAGTAAGATCTGGAGTTTTATCCTCATTTATTGGCGTTGGAACAGTTATTATATATATGTTGTTATCTTTAATTTCATTTATATTTGAGGTCAATTTTGAATTTCTAACGAATACCTCTAAATTTTTTTTAGAAATATCATTGTTAATATCAACCTGATTGGTTAACTGATTAATCCTGTCTTCTTTTATGTCAAAGCCTGTTAGGTCAAAACCTTTTAGGGCAAACCTTGCAGCCAAAGGCAACCCAACATAACCTAGACCAATAACACATATCTTATAATCCTCTTTCTTAAACATTTTTAAGTTCTTTTAGGGTATTGATTGTATAAATTAAGCCCGTATACAAAGTAATAAAAAGTGAAATAAGTAAAAAGATATCTGCAACGATTATTATCAACATATTATTTAAAGCTAATCCAAACAAGTATATTAATAAAGTAAATAGCTGCACGGTGGTTTTAATTTTTGCTAAAAATGTAACCTTAGTAGCATTGCTTTTTCCATTCCTTGCATTTAAATCTCTTAGAGCACCAACCCATATCTCTCTTGTAATAATTATTGCTCCAATAAAACCAATTAGGTAGCTTGAAAGATTTATTGCAAGTCCAAATAAAACAAAAAGAATAAGAATCTTATCAGCAATTGGATCTAATATTTCACCAAGTTGAGATACTGAATCATATTTTCGTGCTAAATATCCATCAAAATAATCTGTTACGCCAGCTAAGAAAAATAATATTAATGCCAAAAAATAACCATTTGGTGACATTAACAATAAAAAAATTAACGCTGCAAGAAATATTCTTGAAAAAGTTAATATGTTGATAAAAATTGACACAAATTAGAGTTTTTCTTTTATTAATTTTGCTATTTTGGCATTAATACCTTTCACAGTCATTAATTCTTCAATATTTGCTGATTTAATATTTTTTAAACTTTTAAAATTAAGTAATAATCTCTTCTTTAAAACCTCACCAATTCCTTCAATTTTATCTAACTGAGATTTTCTATTTTTTGCATTCTTCTTATTTCTTTGAGCATTAATTGCAAACCTATGAGACTCATCTCTAATTTCTTGCAATAATAAATAACCTTTAGAGTCCTTATTAAATTCAATTATTCCATCTTTTGACAAGACTGTTTCTGTTGCTCTTATTCTATTTTTACCTTTAACAATTGATATAACTTTTATATCGCTATGTTCTGAATTATGAATTGCTGACTGAGAAAAATTGAGCTGATTAATACCCCCATCAATAAGAATTAAGTCAGGCTTTATTTCTTTATTGTCGTAATATTTTATTCTTCTTTGAATCACGTGTCCCAAAGAGCCAACATCATTCCCTGAAAACTCTTTTGGTATATTGAATATCCTGTATTCTTTCTTACTAGGTCCTTCATTTGAATAAACAACACATGCTGCAACGGCATTATTTCCAGAAATATGACTAACATCATATGCTTCAATTTTTTTTATATCTTTTGAATGTCCAATATGATTTTTTAAGTCATCAAATGCAAAGTTATATTTATCTGACTTGCTTAAATGATTTTCAATTATTTGTTTTGCATTTAGCTTGCATAAATTATAAATAGGCCGAATTGATTTACTTGGACTGTGAGTGATTTTTACATTTGCATTAAACTTCTGTTTTAGTACCTTACTAATTAATTCTTTGCTTTCAAGTAAGTGAGTACATAAAACTTTTTTTGGAATATCTATCTGAGAATCATAAAAGTTGATAATTGACATTTGGTATACAGAATCAATAGATTCAAAAAGAGCTTTTTTTACAAAATGAGTTTTTGTTCCTCTAATT
>Ga0213865_10000884_pt1 | contig 19794 bp, 18 predicted proteins | sample PICome_6_FD_160100 | JGI IMG/M metagenome (GOLD analysis project Ga0213865, IMG submission 160100) | Coastal seawater microbial communities near Pivers Island, North Carolina, United States - PICO282 | ecosystem: Environmental > Aquatic > Marine > Coastal | place: USA: North Carolina...
CGGCGGCGGCTGCAATCAATGCGATTTTTGAAAATCTTTTCATTGTATCGATCTTTTTTAAATTATTTCAAGTTGAATTTCACGTTCAACGCAATAGTGCGAGCACGTGGGTAGTTGGTGTAGTCAATACCTAACGAAGGAGCACCGTTTCCTGAAGCAGAAGTATTCACTTCAGGATCGTATCCTGTGTAGTTTGTCAACAACAACAAGTTTTGACCACTCAAACCAACAACAGCGGAGTTCAACCATTGTGAACCTTCAACGTCAACGTTGTAAGAAATGTTCAAGTTATCAAGACGCAAGAACGAAGCATCTTCAATCCACTGCGAAGAGTATGTTGGCGTAGACGTCAACATGTCGTCAGAGAAATCAAGTGCAGGAGCGAACAGGTTGATGTTGGTGTTCAAGTTATCAAGTGTAGTGTATTCCATTGCTGTGTTGTTGAACACAGAACCTCCTTGCTGTCCACGGAAAAATATGCTTGCGTTGAATTTACCAAAGCTAAACGTGTTCAAGAAACCGTAAGTAAAGTCTGGCTGAGCCAAACCGATTACCTCAGCTTCGTCGCTGTATGTATTAGAAGAAGCATCGTATCGGAGACCATAGAAAGTACCGTAAGCTTCATCAACAACAAGTTTCTGAGCAAAAGCACCTGATTGACCAGCACCAGAAATGGCACCCGTCAAAATTTCAGAGTTAGTACCTAAGTCTTCGATTACCAGTCTTGAACGAGATAAGTTGAAACCGATATCCCAACCAAAGTCAGAAGAGCTCATAAGCGCGTAGTTCAACATCAAATCGAATCCAGTGTTTGAAGTAGCACCTACGTTAGCCAACAATGTTGGAGCAACAGAAGGCGCTGGTGCAGGAACAGTCAATAGTAGATCTGAAGTGTTTTTCTGGAACAAGTCCAAAGAACCATAGAACTTACCACCGTTCATTTCCCAATCTAAACCGATGTTCGTAGAAGCCGTAGACTCCCAACGTAGCCCTGAGTTAGCAGGGTTCAAGTATCCAGTTCCTGAAGTTGCAGAACCACCGATAACGGCGTTAGAACCGGTACCGATACGTGCAATACTCTGGTATTCACCAATCGCTTCGTTACCTACAACACCCCAACCAGCACGCAATTTCAAATCAGAGAACGCTTCTGGAACGAAGTCAAACTCAGATAGACGCAATGCAGCCGCGAAAGAAGGGAAGACACCCCACTTGTTATCAGCACCGAACTTAGAAGAACCGTCACGACGAACAGTACCCGTCAACATCAATTTTCCACCGATATCGTAGTTGGCACGAGTGTAGAAAGAAACTAGACGAGACTGACCACGGTAAGAGTACTTGTCACCCAATTGTGCACGACCACCACCGTCAAGGTTATTAAAGCTGTAGTTATCTGTAACGAATTCGTATGCAGTAGCACCGAAACCTTCGTAGTTGTTTTCTTGCCAAGAGTAACCTGCCATGAAGTTCAACATGTTACCAGCAACTTCAGCATCGTAGTTCAAGTAAGTTTCCAATACTTGAGAAGAAACTTGACCGTACTTCTGTGAAGCAACACCGTTATCAGCAACACCGTAAGGAGTGGCTTTAGGCAGGTAAGTTTTACGAAGTGTATTATATGTATCGTAACCAGTGTTAGCAGTAGCGCTAAGACCTTCCAATACATCGCCTAGATCTAGACGAGCAGTACCGTTCATTGTGATACCAGTTGTACGAGCAACATCGTCAATTTCCAATGCGGCTTGAACCGGGTTACGAACAGAGTTAGAAACGAACGTGTAGTTTCCGTCAGCGTCGTAAACAGGAAGCGTCGGGTTCATTTTCATTACGTTAGTGAAGATACCCCCTTCGAAACCACCAGTTTGCTGGTAAGGAGTAAGATTGTCGTCCTGCTGAGAAACGTTGATGTTTCCAGAGAGAGTCAATTTACCATCTAGAGTCTTTTGGTTCATAGACAAACGGCTAGTGAAACGCTCAGTACCTGAGTTAATCACAATACCGTCTTGATCTAAGTAACCAAGTGACAAGCGGTAGTTACCTTCCGCAGTACCGCCAGACAAAGACAAGTTGTGTTGTTGTGCAACACCTGTCTGGAACACCTCATCTTGCCAATCCGTATCCGCGTTACCTAGGGTGTTACCTAGATTGAAACTGTTTACAGCTGTACGGTATTCGTCAGCAGTCAAAAGATCCAACTTCTTAGAAAGTGTAGATGCACTTAATTGGTAGTTGTAATCAACAGCCATAGCGCTACCGCCTTTACCTTTCTTCGTTGTAATAAGTACAACACCGTTCGCACCACGTGCACCGTAGATAGCAGTCGCAGAAGCGTCTTTCAACACAGTTATCGACTCAATGTCGTTCGGGTTCAAACGAGAAAGCGGGTTACGCTGAGAACCACCAGTTAGACCAGTACCATCAGGCAGCGTATTCGCTGACTGGACAGGCATACCGTCAATAACGTAAAGCGGCTCGTTACTAGATGAGATCGAAGTACCACCACGAACACGTACACTTACACCACCACCCGGCTCACCGTTGGTTGGAGTAATTGTGATACCCGCAGCTTTACCTTGGATCAACAATTCTGGTGATGTTACAACACCACCGTTGAAGTCTTCGGCACTTACCTGAGCAGAAGAACCCGTAAGGTCTTTCTTCTTCTGAGTACCGTAACCAATGACAACAACTTCTTCAAGTTGCTCAAACAACATGTTTGCTTGAGACATTGCATCGTCACCACCTTCGCCTTCACTCTGTGCAAAAGCTACCTGTGATCCAAGTAGAAGCATCGAGCACCAAAGCGTCGTAGATGACAATACACGACGTAGATTTTGATTCATTATTATTTGTGTTAACGATTAGTTTACAAGTATAATAAGATTTTTTCAATAGTGTACATAATACACTTAATTGAATTGACCACGCCGATAAAAAATGTAAAAACTTGATAACAAGGCAGTTACGATTAAAAAACATCAAGTGTATTTTTTACAACAACAGTTTTGTTTAACAGCACACTAAAATAGTTAAACAGGCAATTGCGGTTTTCGGTCGCAATTACCCCTTTAATTGGGCACTGGCGCTGTTTTTTAATTCGATCGTATTTGGTTGCAAATGAGACAAAAGTGTGATTTGGACACTTTTTCTAAACGACTTTTGATTGATAATTCAAGAATTCCGCTTAAATTTACATCAACTTAAGAGTAGCTTAGGTTTATTGGTTTGGTTAAACCCTGTCTTCGGGCAGGGTTTTTTATGTCCAGACTTTACTCTTTAACGGTAAATACTCTAGAGATATTAAACCCTAAGAATAGCCCGCCATTAGTCGCGCTGTATGGGTTTCTAGCCATCCAATAGGGACCGTTCATGGCACGGGTATTCGAGATGTGCAGTTGAAAAACATGGCCGCCAGTTTCTATATCGACACCCAAGGCAAAAGGAGTAGTATATCTTTCGCCACTGCTAAATTCTCGATTTGACAAAAGGGTGCTTTCCCCGGTGAGGGCCATTCTATTTGAAATTTTATATCGAGCGCCCAACGTAATGTGCGCAGTGGTATTTGGATCTTGGGCAGTGGGTACCAGATTGAAATGAACTACGGAAGGGCTCACAAGTGTGCTTAGCTTCCTATTCCATTTTTTGGCAATGATGGCTTGGTGCATGTAGGAGAATCTATCGCTCATGGTATGGTCGATACCGTCGGTGTAGCGAGCATTTCGATAGTTCGTGCTGCTGTGTAAGGTGATGCTTATGGGGACGGTCCTTGTACCCTGTTGTTGTTGAAGTAATTGGTATTTAATAAATCCGTCCGCAACCTTTAAAAAGGAGCTTCGCCCCATTCCAATGTTTAATCGATCCGTAACACCATAGTCGAGTTGCATCCTTACCTGTGCGTTGTCTAGACCAAAGAAATTATAGAGATATTCGTCATTGAAACTACCAAAGCGGTGGGCCATCATAAACTGCAGCACCCCTTCACCCGGTGTCTCATTAGTAACAGCGTTTATCAGTTGTGTACCCTTAAAGGTTGCGTAAACTACCTCGTGTTGGGTGTCTTCTTCAAAAACATCGAACAGATCGCTTTCTTGGGCCTGAGCAGCCAGAGAACAGAGGAATAAAAGAGGGACTAAGAGCGGTTTCATTATCGTACTTGCATTGTGCAATCTACAGTGATTTTTGCTTGTGGGTCAATTTTGTTCGCGACAGCCCTTGGAATAGCAACCCCAAAGTCCGCTATGGTAACCACAAACGAAGCATTAAGACGAATAGTATCACCGGCTTTGATTAACGTAGCAGGCACATCAACTTCAATAGAAACACCATGAATATTTAATGTTCCGATGGCTCTATCTTTTTTGTAAACCCCTTTGAACACTGCCTTTGGGTACACTTCGCTTTCTACATAGTTTTCATTAAAGTGTTCTTGCATTAAAGCCCTTCTAAACTCGAATGAAGTCATTAGTACTTGAACACCTAGTTTTCCATCTGCCGCGTCATAAACAGCAGTAGCGCTATTGCTTGTTGCGCGAATATCTTCTAATGGAGAGCCGGCATCGAAGGTCAATATACCTTGCCTGGTCAAATACTGCTGCCCGCTCAGGGAAAGACAAGAAACAATGGCGAGGATGGATAAGAGTGCTCTCATACTATTAATTATTTGGCGCACCTTGGTTGATCCAGGCCATGAGTTTTTTCTGATCGCAATCGCTGAGAGGCCCTGCTGGAGGCATAGATAAAGGATCGCTCATTGGTCGCTCGACACGATTCATAAGCGTTCCGCTGAGCGCTGAGTTTTGGATATTTTCGTGCCCAGCGAGATTAAGTCCGCCACTTGCGCTGTTTCCATTGTGGCACATTTCACAGTTCTGTCCAATAATGACCTTGATATCTTGACTAAAAGTCACTACCGCAGTATCACAGGCGCTACCAGGACCGTATTTATCGTCAATGTTATCCGACGTACAGCTCGGTACAAATAGCAGGATTGAAATAAGTCCCGAAACGGTTAAAATTTTTAAAAGCACAGTGGTGCGCATGGGCAATAGTTTTCAGCGTAACAATTTAAATATAAAGCAGTTCCCCGTCTACATCTGAGAAATTTGCTGATAGCAGGTCAATGTATTCTTTGAGCTGAGCCTCGTCCTTTTCTTTAGGGGTCCCTGTTTTATAATCAATAACCATCAACTTTTGTTCCGATTCGATGATTAAGTCAGGACGTAGAGTCTCGGTACCGTTGATTATACTTCTTTCGGTGTAAACAACGGTTCCTTCTTTTTCAAGGCTTTGTAACGCTTCCTTTGCGTTCATTCGTTCAAGTACCGAAGCCGCTCTTTCATGCAGGGGTTTCGAAAACTCTCCACTTCTGTAAAGCCGCTGAAGACCTTGCTGACGGAGCTCTTTTGGGTATTGAAGAAGTCTATGCAAGGCCGTTCCCCACTTCCGAGCATCAGCGCCCCCCTCATACCATTTGTCGGGTGCGGTCAATGCCATTTTAACCTCGAGAGCGCTCATCGTGGTATGCGCTGCAGCCACAATTGCTTCGGGTATGCTCTCTTCCTTAGTGTTAGGGGCTACTACGGTACCACAACTCCACGATTGAGCTTCATGGCTCAGCGCCAAATGATCGAGCACTGCCTTTGCTAAATGCCCCAGTTTTTCTCCACCTTTGAGCAATAAGTGTAATCCTGAAACGGGACGTGTAAGCGCCACATAGACCATGTTGATCCAGTCAAAGCGGTCTTTGGTATCAAGTTCCAGAATTTGATCCGTTTCAAAGAGTTCTTTGTGATCGTCTTTATAAGTGATGGGCATTTTTTCCAACTCATCATGAAGCGGGAAGTCCAACCATTGTTCGGAGCTGTCTGGTTTGAAGTTGATGTCAAATGGAATAATTACATGCTCGAATTCCAGGCCTTTACTCTTGTGAATGGTCATCACTTTTATAGAGGGGGTGCTTTCAGGCGCTTCGACATTCTTTTTCTTTGCTTGTTCTTCCCACCATGCCGGCAGGGTGGCAAAGGTTCCCTCCCTGCTCTGGAATTCATAGACGAGATCAAGAGAGGCATCCACCATAGCATTGGCACCATCGAGGTAGCCAAAAACATCAAATGTTCTCACGGCGAAATCGAATAGACTTTCTGCAGGCGCCAGTAGTTGTGCCGCCAGAGGGTATTCTGAAATGAGTGCACCAACCCCTTTATCGACAACAGCTCTTTCAAATGCAAAGCCTTTATCGGCAGGAATTTTTCCTTGACGAACTAAGGCGTGTGCCAAGGCAAATCGGGCTTCTTTATCCAGCTGGTTGAGGTAGAGCTTAGAAGCGGCATGAATAAGTCGTCCTTCATGCGCATTGCTCAACACAAGGCTATCCGCGCTAAGAACAGGGTATCCTTTTTGAGTTAAAAAGTTAGCGATTCTTTTACCGTCAGCATTTCCTCGAACGAGAATAGCAATGTCCGAATAAGCGTTACCTCGACTGGCGAGTTCTTCTATGCGCTCAACGGTTTTTTCACAAGCGATCTCTTTCAGTTCGTTTGCATTATCTGCTTCTAATATGTCAACGCGTACTTCGCCCTGATCCTCGTTTTTGTGTGGTGTTTGATGGACACGTTCTATAGAATACACTTCTTTATGTGTCTCGAGCCCTAGATCTGTATTGAGTGAGGAAAACAGTGCATTGTTGAAATTGACAATGGCTCCATGTGTTCTGAAGTTTCGTTCAAGCCTCAGGGTATCTCGAGCGTAGAGTTCGTGTCCTTCCGGATGTCCTTCAAAACGGTTAATGAGGTGCTCGTTGTCGACCAACTTCATGAACTGCTCTGCCTTTCCTCCTCTCCACCTGTAAATGCTTTGCTTGGCGTCCCCGACAATAAGGGCACTGTTGCTGTGTTCATCTTTGGTTAACGAATGCTCTATGAGTGGGTGCAAGTTGTTAAATTGCACGACGGAGGTGTCTTGAAATTCATCGATGTAGAAGTGCCAATATTTTTCACCGAGTCGGGCATAGATGAAGGCCGCGGGTTCTTTTTCGAGCTCCTCAGCAATCAGCTTATTGAACGCACTGAGTGGCATGGTATTTTGGCTCTTTTGCAGTTCTTCAAACTTTTCCAATAAAGCTTTAGTCGCTGCCAAGTTTTGCAGTTTAGAGGTAGCTTCTTTTAGCAGAATGAGAGCGTGTTGGTTTTCGTCTTCAAAACGCTTAGCCTTAGCCAAGAATTCTTCCCAAGGGCGGTTCCCCCCTTTTACATGCGATTTCCAAACATTCTTTCCGGCATCCAGCGGATGTAGATGCAGCTTGCGCCATTTGGTGAGAATTTGACTCTTGACATTTTTCTTATGCACTAAAGTTTCCTCTATCCTCTCATCCTTAAGGATTTTTTGAGCTTCATCTGAAAGGGTTCGACCTGTTTCACAAATGGTTGAAATTTTAGCATTCAATTCTCGTTGAATTTCAATCAAGCGTTTGGGTTCAGGAAGCTTTTCTAAGTACTGCCAATGATCTTCGTTAAAACTGTTTTTCCCTTCTTTTTTAAGGTCGAAATCGGGATTATGGTTCTTGTCTCGATTCATCCTGTCGCGAACCAAAGCTACAAGAGCTTCACGAAGTTCGTGCTGCTCGCCAAGGGAGCTGTAGAGCGCGTCGAGGGCTTCGGTTATCATTGCGTCGAGGTCTAGCCGAACCTCAAAATTATCATCGAGTTCTAAGTCTCGTGTAAAGGTGCGAACCAATCGGTGTGTGAACTGATCAATGGTTCCTACGTGTAGCGTAGAGTAATTGTGGAGCATGTGTTTGGCTCCCGCTGACGCGCGATTTTGAAGTTCTTCAGGCGATAAATCGAGCGCTTCCCAAATGGGTTTAAAGAACGCATTCTCGGCGGGTGACTCCTCATTGCTAAACTCTAGAAGCCGCTTTAATAATCGCGCCTTCATTTCATCCGCGGCATTGTTGGTAAAGGTGATTGCAAGGATTTTTTGGTAGGCCCCTGGCATGTTTGCGGGGCGCAGCGCATTCATCAATATGTGTTGAACGAGGCTGTAGGTTTTTCCTGACCCTGCGGACGCATCGAGCACCAGAAACGGTGCTTTTGCAGTAAGCGGTGATGCGCTTGAAGTGGAGCTCATAGGAATTGGATATGCGGATATAATCGTAAGTTAAAACAGATGGGCCGATTTTGCGTTAACTTAGCCGTAAATAACTACAAAAACCCTATTCATTATGGCATTTGAATTACCACAATTGGGGTACGCACACGATGCGCTAGAGCCGCACTTTGATGCACGTACCATGGAAATCCACCACGGGAAACACCACGCAGGATATACTTCAAAGCTGAACGCAGCAGTTGAAGGCACAGATATGGAAGGCAAGTCGATCGAAGAGTTGCTTGCGAACCATTCGGATAATGCAGCCATTCGCAACAACGGTGGCGGTTACTACAACCACTGCTTGTTTTGGGAAGTACTTTCGCCAAACGGCGGCGGCGCTCCAACGGGAGACCTTGCAGCTGCTATCGACGAAGCTTTCGGTTCGTTGGACGGCTTGAAAGAAAAATTCAATGCTGCTGCTGCGACTCGTTTCGGTTCAGGCTGGGCTTGGTTGTGTGTTAAAGACGGTAAGCTGGAAGTATGTTCTTCTGCAAACCAAGACAATACATTAATGCCAGGCGTAGGCTGTGGCGGTCACCCAATCATGGGCTTGGACGTGTGGGAGCACGCATACTACTTGAACTACCAGAACCGTCGTCCAGACTACATCGCAGCATTTTGGAATGTTGTGAACTGGGATGCAGTTGCTGAGAAATATGCAGCAGCGAAGTAATTCGCAAAGCCGATTTTAAATCAAAAAAGCCCGAGCGTGAGCTCGGGCTTTTTTATTTAGTTGCATTGTGATTAAATAGCTTCATCGAGCTTTTCCACAGCGCGTTTAATATCAAAGTAGAAACGTCCGCCGATGCCGTAGTTCATGACTAAGCTCGGGGTTGGGACGACCGCGAGTCCTGGAGAGAATTCAAAGAAAATATCCAACGGTAAATCGTGGAGTTCATAGGCGATACCCAGTGGCGCGCGAGCATAGATTTGGTTCTCGTTTTCGTAGCTCTTTACGTGGAAACCTAGTCCGTAATACAACGGAATGGATCCGCGCTCTGCACTGATGTAGTCGTAGTTGTGTAGCAGGAAATCAACGCCAAGGTTGATGCCTGAGTTTTGCCCAGTGCTGTAGCCAACGGTGTATTGAAAAGCTTCGCTGGAATTGTTGAATTTCTTGATGCTAAAACCGCTAGGCTCGCCTACTGCAAGCCCGATGCCGTAATGTCCTTTGTAGTCTTGAGCACTCGCTGACAGACCTATTGTGAGGGCTGCAAGAAGAAATAATTTTTTCATTGTTCAGGGGAGTAGGTTAAAGTTGTTAAGGTGGTTCCGTCCCATTTGGCAAATGAATCTAAAGTGATCCAATCGCCCAATACAACGTATCTAGCGTCAATTTTAGTGCCATCTTTTCGCTCGTGAGTGAGCGGTAAATCTTTGAGGTGGTGCCTGTGCCCGTAGATGAAAAAGTCGATGTTTTCATTTTCAAGAACCGAGAGGCTGTGTTGGAGCTGGCGCTCTTTGTCTCCTAGGAAGGCATGATCGTCGTCACTTTGAGAATTTCGTGAGGTGCGAGACATCCTTGCGGCGAATCCCACGCCGAAATTTGGATGGAGTCGTCTGTACAACCACTGACAAATCGGGTTGCTGAAGATGCGTTTAATCGTCTTGTATTTCAGATCGCCGGGTCCTAGCCCATCGCCGTGTGCGATGTAAAATTGGCCCGTACCTAATTGAATCTTTAAGGGCTGGTGATGGATTGTGGCACCCAATTCTTCTTCAAGGTAATCGGTCATCCAAAGGTCGTGGTTGCCCGTGAAAACATGCAGCTTCATGCCCTTATCAGCCATGGTTGCCAGGGTGCCGAGCAAGCGAGTATGACCACGCGGAACAACTCTTTTGTACTCAAACCAATAATCGAAGAGGTCGCCAACGATGTAAAGCGTCGCACAATTGTCTTGAATAGACTTTAAAAAATCTACGACTTTCCGTTCGCGCTGCTGGCTTTGCTCGAGGGATGGTGCACCGAGATGTAAATCGGAGATAAAGTAAGTGTTCTGCTTCACGAAGTGCAAGGTACATTCTTCTTTCAAGATATCCTTAAGGGCTTGTTGTGCATGTGAACACAAAGGTTTAGTTTTACCTAAAACTATTTATAGCCAAAGTGAAAACTCTCTCAGAAAGCGAAGAAAATTATATCAAAGCCCTCTATCACTTGGGCGGTGGAGATGCAGTATCTAATGGTGCGTTGGCGCAGCGCGTTGGAGCAAAGGGTCCCTCTGCCACGCAGGCTGTAAAGCGATTGGCTGCCAAGGGTCTTGCTGAGGTTATTCCGTACAAAGGTGTAAAGCTTACTTCGGACGGGCTGGCCCTGGCCAAACAAATTTTGAGAAAGCACCGTTTGTGGGAAACCTTTTTGGTGGAAAAATTAGGATTTGGCTGGGAAGAAGTGCACCCATTGGCGGAGCAGTTAGAGCATGTGCAAAGCCGGGAGTTAGTAGAAAAATTGGCTACGTATTTGGGCTCTCCTATTCACGATCCGCACGGTGACCCAATACCGCAGGCAGATGGTGCAATACCGCCAACGATGGGTGAACCGTTACAGCAGTTTTCTGAAGGCAGTCGTCTTCGCATCGTTCGCGTGGAAGATGCGGGAACCGATTTCTTCAATCAGCTCGATCAGCTCAATATTAGTCTTGGCAAGGAATTTACCTTGATTTCCATTTCAAATTTCGATTCAAGCATCCAGCTTAAAGCTACAGACGATTCGCTGTTTTGGTTGAGTCACAGCATGTCCTCAAACATTTACGCTATCTCCTTATGAAAAGATTAATTGCCCTGTTTTTAGCAGTCACTGTGCTCGCTTCTTGCCGTCAGGAAGCTCCTGTTCAGGTTCTTGCCACCACTTCAGTAATGGCAGATGCGGCACGTCAGATTTTACCCGAGGAAATTCAGGTGGTCGCCCTGATGCAGAGCAACATCGACCCGCATTCCTACAAGCCTGTGGAGAGCGATGTGGCCAAGCTAAATAGTGCAAAGATTGTCCTTCACAACGGCTTGCACCTGGAGGGTAAGATGACCGATATCTTGGAAAAGGTAGGGCGTAACAAACCCGTGTATGCCATGAGCAGTGCCTTGAAGCAAAACGACCTCATTGACGTAGGGCCAAACGTACACGATCCGCACATCTGGTTTGATCTAAACCTTTGGGCCCGTTGCGTAGAAGGATTAGGCGGATTCCTGGCCCTTCAATACCCGGACCATAGCAACGATATTATTGCCAATACCAAGTTATATGCTGCGAAACTGCGCGCAGCACATGCAGATTTTGCCGCGGCACTTATGGATGTTCCCGATTCCAATAGAGCCATGGTAACGGCGCACGACGCGTTCTCTTATTTCGGTCGCGCTTTCGCTATTGAGGTTAAGGGATTGCAAGGGGTGAGCACTGCGGCCGAGTTTGGAGTCAACGACATGCGTAGCACCGCGGAGTTTATTATCGAGAGAGAATTGACCACAGTTTTTACTGAAACCTCTGTGAATTCTAAAAGCATTGAGGCGTTGCAGGAAGCGGTGGAACAGAAAGGCGGCCAGGTGAAACTAGGCGAGCCACTCTTCTCTGACGCATTGGGAGATCAGGGTACACCTGAGGCCACGCTTATTGGTGCATTTAATTATAACACGACACAAATTTTAAACTCTTTGAAATGATGGAAAAGAGCATAGAAGTACACAACTTAACCGTCAGCTACCACAGCAAACCTGTGTTGTGGGACGTTGACTTTTCACTGCCAACGGGTAAGATTGTAGGTATCGTAGGCCCGAACGGCTCGGGTAAAACCACCATGTTGAAGACCATCATGGGTCTGATGAAACCGGACAGTGGATACACCGAGATTTTCGGACAGCCTTTGGATAAGGTGCGTGAGCGAGTGAGCTATGTGCCCCAGCGTGAAAGTGTGGATTGGGACTTCCCTGCTGACGTCATGGACGTGGTATTGATGGGTCGATACCGTAAGAACAACTTGTTCCGTCGTATTTCAAAAGAAGATAAGCGTATCGCAACAGAAGCTTTGGAAAAAGTGAATTTGCTCGAATTTGCGCACCGTCAAATTTCTCAGCTTTCTGGCGGTCAGCAGCAGCGTGTATTTATTGCACGTTCACTGGCGCAGCAAGCCGATATCTATTTGATGGATGAGCCTTTTGTGGGTGTTGATGCCGCAACGGAAGATGCCATCTTACAGTTGTTGCGCGAGATGAAGAATCAAGGCAAGACGGTAATCATTGTGCACCACGACCTTCAGACGGCGAACGAATATTTCGATCACATTGTTTTGTTGAATACACGATTGGTCGCTGCCGGCCCTAAAGAGGAAGTATTCACCAAGGAATTACTGCAAGAGGCCTATGGTGGTCGTTTGACTGTATTATCTAAGCTGGGTGATTTGATCAGCACAGAGGAGTTCCCGCTTCGCGAACCAGAATTCAAAGAAAACAAACCGGAGAAGTAAGCCCATGGATCCTATTTTCCTCAAGGTACTCGTCGGAACCACATTGCTTGCTTCTTCTGCAGCGGTGGTTGGCGCCTTCAGTTATTTGAAGGGGCAGAGCCTTGTTGGAGATGCCATTGCACACGCCCTGTTACCAGGAGTAGTTTTGGCTTTTTTACTGGGCGACGGCCGCAACCCCATTTTCCTTATCGTAGGCGCTTTGATCAGCGGACTCATAGCCCACTATGGCATTGGTTATATCCATAGCAGAACCAAGCTTAAAAGCGATACCGCCGTTAGTTTGGTGCTTTCCACCTTCTTTGGGTTTGGTATAATGCTGATGTCTTTGATTCAGCGTTCTGGACAGGGCCAGCAGGCGGGTTTAGAGCGCTACCTGTTGGGAAAGGCTGCAGCGATTACCATGGATGATGTCTACGTATTTTCTGCGCTAGCCGTGATTTTGATGGTCGGTGTAGGATTGTTTTATAAGGGGTTTCAATTAATGACCTTTAACGAGGATTTTGCCTCTGCCATTGGTCTTCCTGTTCCTTTAATCCGATTCACGTTTACTGTCCTCACTGTTCTTGCCATCACCATTGGCATCCAAACGGTAGGTGTGGTGCTTATGGCAGCCCTATTGATCACTCCCTCGGCAGCCGCTCGAGCTTGGACGAAAAGTCTACCTTCCATGTTGCTACTGGCCGCGGTCTTTGCAGCGAGCTCGGCCATCACTGGCACCTACATTTCGAGCGCTATTCCGAAGATGCCCACAGGCCCTTGGGTGGTTTTGGTCCTTGCTTTTTTCGGTTTTGGCTCTTTGATTTTTGCCCCGGAAAAGGGGTGGTTAGCCAAGCGCAGAAGAGCTATGGCGAATCAAAATAAGACCGTACGAGAAAACGTTTTGAAGCTGATGTATCAGCAAGAGGAGCGTAATGAAGTGAGTGTTGTGCTATCTGCTGAAAATATGTTGTCTATTAGAGTGATGCGGCCAGAAAAACTGCGGAATGCCCTTAGAGATTTGAAGCGCCGACTGCTCGTTGTGGAGCACGGTAGCGGTTATGCATTGACAGAATTGGGCCGCAGTGAAGGCCGCAGAGTAGTGCGTTTGCACCGCCTTTGGGAGCTGTATTTGACAGAGCGCTTGGGTATGGCAGCTGACCATATTCACCCGGGCGCAGAGACCATGGAGCACGTCATTACTCCAGAGATTGAAGAATTATTAGTTAAAGAATTGGGGAATCCAGAATTGGACCCCCACCAAAGTCCTATTCCATATGAAGAAGTTTAGTCTTTTCGCAGCGCTGCTGCTCACCAACCTTGCATGGTCACAGAATGATAGTACCATGGACCCCATCGCCACGGACCGTCCCGACATTACCGAGAGTGCCTTTATCACTCCTGTGGGTTGGTTCCAGTATGAAGGTGGATATCAGTTTTCAAACAGCGTCGACAATCTAAGTAGCAAAACCAATCGACACCAGATTGAGGAGGTGCTTCGCTTCGGGTTAACCGAACGATTTGAGGTAAGAGCAGTCATCAACACGAACACAGAAGCCTATTCTAGCCCAACGATTTTTATCAACCCTGCGGGGGTTCGAGGTATCGACCCAGTGACTGTTGGATTCAAATACAATCTTGCGACTGAAAGCGATCGAATGCCACAGACAACTTGGCTCAGCCACTTGAGTTTCCCGCAAGTAGCCTTCGGTGATTACCGTGCAGTGACACAGGTGAACACCGTGTTCCACGAGCAGCGATTGATGATGGAAAAAGGCATCACCGATCGGTTTGGCTTGGCGACTAACATTGGTGTTGCGGGTACCATGAGTGGTTCCAACGGCTTCATTAATGAAGGAATGTTCTCGTTTGCAGCGGGCTACGACCTTGGTAGCAACTGGGGCATGTATGCCGAATATTTCATGGATTGGCAACTCATCAGTGGCCAATTCTTTTTTACTCCCTACGTCGATGGAGGGATTACCAAACTCCTTTCGAACGACCTTCAGCTTGATATTTATGCGGGTTATGACCTCTCCAATACCTTTGGCACTCGCCTTCCAAGCACAGGCTGGTTCATTGGAACAGGGGTGAGTTACCGTCTACCCTTAGCCCATTACATGCGTTAGTGAACCCCTCTCTATCCATAGCCTTAGTAGCGACTTTTATCGCTATCTCCTGCTCACTTTTGGGTGCCTTTCTGGTGCTGCGGAAGATGACCATGGTGGGCGACGCCATCTCACATGCCGTACTCCCTGGAATAGCAATTGCCTACTGGCTTTCTCAAAGCAGGGCAAGCCTTTGGATGTTCTTAGGCGCAGCGGTCGTCGGGGTTGGCGCAACCATTTTGATTGAGGTTTTACGGAAAAAGCTACGAGTCCAGAGTGATGCGAGTATCGGCATGACCTTTACCTCACTCTTTGCACTTGGTGTGGTGCTCATTACCTATTGGAGCGACAGCGTTGATCTCGATCAAGAATGCGTCCTCTTCGGGGAGATTGCCTACGTACCATTCAACCTTTGGCTGGTTGATGGGGTTTCTTATGGCCCAATTGCCTTATGGTCATCAGGTGTACTACTGCTTGCAGTCTTGCTATATATTTTCATCGGCTACAAAGGGCTCAAGATGACGAGCTTTAATGAAGATTACGCGGCTGTTTTGGGAATTGCTGCTGGTCTTTGGAATTTGAGTCTCATGTCCATGGTGAGCCTTGCTACGGTGGTGAGCTTTGAAAGCGTAGGCGCCATTTTAGTGGTAGCACTCTTGGTTGCTCCTGCAGCGACCGCCTACCTGTTTATTCAACGTTTAAAGCCGTTGCTTCTTGCTAGTGCCTTAATCGGTTTAATAGGCGCTTTGGGCGGCTACGGGTTGAGTAAAGTATTAGAGACGAGCATTGCAGGCTCTATCGCAACAGTATTGGGTGTGCTATTTTTGATAGCTTTAATTGTTCATTCATTATTGGCACGAAAAACAAGCAAGTATGCAGTGGAAGCTTAAGTCTTTTGAAGAATTGACCCCTCAAGAATTGTACGGGATACTCAGGCTGCGTAGTGAGGTATTCGTAGTAGAGCAGGACTGTGTGTATTTAGATGCTGATGGGTATGATGATAAGTGCCTACATCTTTGGGCAAAGGATGGAGACGATTATGTGGCTTGCACGCGAATTCTACCTCGTGGAGTATATTATGATGAAGCGTCAATCGGTCGCGTTATTGTAGCTAAAAGTCATCGAGGCGGAGTTCTGGGAAAGGAGTTGATGCGCCGTTCGGAGGAAGCATTGTATGCCACAGGCGAGCGCGGTCCTATTAAAATTATGGCGCAATCTTATTTATTACAATGGTATTCTTCCCAAGGCTATGAAGCACAGGGAGAAGATTTTCTAGAAGATGGCATACCCCATCGAATTATGGTGAAGGCCTAGTAACGCTGCCTTTCAACGGATAGCTATAGGATATTACCAACTTAGTTGGCCGGATTCAATTATTTGGGAAAAAGGTGCCCTATATTTAAGATGTAATTTTGTTAGAAAGAACCTATTGCAGTCTTTAACGTGTTGTTTATCAACTACTTATCGGACTCAAACAAGTATTCATCTTTGATTTCAGAATTATGCAGAATATGAGCATTCATATTTTGATGTGTTAGTTGAAGCAACCCTGGATCCGCGATCCGGGGTTTGTTTTTTGGATAAAAGGGTAGAGGTGACATTTATCACATAGTTATCGAATAAGGCGCTTTAGTTTTGAGTGGAAACAAATAAACTAAACGCCATGTCTAAACATTACAATGTCGTCGTCATAGGTGCCGGTACTGGAGGCATCATGACTGCAGCACAGATCAAAAATCAGAAGAGCGATACATCTATTGCGATCATTGATCCAGCGGAAACGCATTATTACCAACCTGCTTGGACACTCGTAGGTGCCGGTGCATACGATTACAACAAAACAGGCCGCCCGATATCCTCAGTAATTCCTAAAGGATGCGATTGGGTCAAGGACGCTGTAACAACTATTGATGCGGATAATAATAAAGTAAACACCGCTACTTCAGGTGAATTGAGCTACGATATTTTGGTAGCTGCACCAGGGATCCAGATTGATGTGGACGGAATCCCTGGACTAAAAGAAGGTCTAGAGGCAGGAGTTGTATGTTCAAATTATACCGACCCAAAGAAGACGTGGGAATTGGTCCAGAAATTTAAAGGAGGTAATGCGGTATTTACGCAGCCAACGACACCTATTAAGTGTGGTGGTGCGCCTCAGAAGATCATGTATTTGGCCGATGACCATTGGGCTAAAACAGGCGTAAAAAGCGATACCAATGTCATTTTTGCCACACCTGGATCCGTAATTTTTGGAGTGCCAGATTTTGCGAAGACACTTACCAAAGTACTCCAGCGTAAGAATATTCATTTCAAACCATTTTATGCCATCTCAAAGATTGATGTGGCCAATAAAGAAGTACACTTCACCAACTCGAAGCCTGGTGAGAACGATTGTGTAGTAAACGAAGGGAATGGCTTAAGCGAAAGAACGGAAGGTGATTCTGCCTACGTAATTCCCTTCGACCTACTCCACCTCGCACCGCCGCAAAGTGCACCAGACTTTATCAAAAACAGTCTGCTTTCGAATGGTACTCCCGGCGGTTGGATCGATGTAGATATCAATACGCTTCAGCACAATAAGTATTCGAATGTTTTTGCCGTAGGTGATGCAGCGGCACTACCAACCGCAAAAACAGGTGCCGCTATAAGAAAGCAAGCGCCAGTAGTTGCGGGTAATGTAGTTGCTATGCTGAACAGCAATAAAATTACGGATGCGCAATACGAAGGATACAGCTCATGTCCATTAGTTACCGGTTACGGTAAAATGGTATTGGCCGAGTTCAAATACAATAACGTTAGAGATTCCGATCCGTTCCTCAGCAAATTTGTGGATACGACCAAGGAAAACTACAGCATGTGGATCTTGAAAAAGTTTGGTTTGCCGTACATGTACTGGAACCGCATGATGAAAGGTAAAATGTGATGTTTGTCATATTTTGATGTGTTAGTTGGAATGCCCCGAGCCTTGTGTTCGGGGCTTTTTTATTCCTTAAATTCGTTAGCATGAATACTCGCAATGCAGATGGTGCAATCTCTCTGAAGGAGAGCATGCTCGAAGTGGAAGGTTGGACCCTAGAAATCTACCAGCGCAACTTCAACGACTTCCTAGACGGCCAGCCTTATCTAGTAGGTACTCTAATGGATGCCGATGAAGGCATGGAAGAAGGCGCGCATTCTTGGATGCTCAAGGCCGTTTTGGTTTTGAAATGGTCGTTCCAAAAGATGGGATGGCGTGCTACCATGCTTAGCGAAGAAAAGTGGATAGGCATCATTGAATCTCGCATGGAGATTTATGAGGAGCACCAAGGGGACAATGGGTTAGACATTCAATCCCTGATCAAGATTAGCAGCTCGCCCAATACCTTGAGCGAACTCTACCTCTACGTGGCAGAAAACAATGCGATGACCAATGAGGCTGCAGGAAACATCCTCTTCTTGTTGGACTGTGCCATCGAAGCCATGGAAATGGCAGTATTACAAGACAAAACAGAGAGTGACGCATAATGGATAAGGCTTCACATATCGTTCGTCACATGATGGAAAATGACGCCTTTAGCCAGTGGTTAGGCATTGAAGTCGTGGCCAATTCCGCCGGCTCCGCCGTCTTAAAAATGACCGTTCGTGAAGAAATGACCAACGGATTTGGTATTGCCCATGGGGGCATCACCTATTCCCTGGCAGATTCGGCCCTAGCCTTTGCTTCAAACGGTGGCGGACGTCAAAGCCTGTCCATCGAGACCAGCATCCACCACTTAGCCAAAGTGGAAACTGGCGACACTATTACTGCTTCCGCATCGCTCATTAGTGAGACCAACAAAACAGGTATTTACCAAATAGATATCACAAACTCTTCAGGGCAACGCGTAGCATGGTTCAAAGGAACCGTATACCGCACCTCGAAAGAATGGAACCTATGAAACAGACCTATATCGTAGACGGCGTCCGTACGCCGATTGGAAAATATACAGGCACCCTTGCCGCAGTTCGCACAGATGATTTGGCGGCCATGACCATCGCCAAACTCATGGAAAAGAATCCTGATTTGGACCCGGCGGCTATTGATGATGTCATTTTAGGCTGTGCAAACCAGGCCGGTGAAGACAACCGAAACGTAGCCCGTATGGCAGCACTGTTGGCCGGACTTCCGTGGAGCGTTCCTGGCGAAACCGTCAATAGACTGTGTGCCTCAGGAATGAGTGCCGCGATTCATGCACACCGTGCCATCATGGCCGGTGACGGGGATCTTTTCATCGCTGGAGGTGTGGAAAATATGAGCCGCGGCCCATACGTCATGAGCAAGCCTCAGACCGCCTATGGCACGGACAGCAAGATGTACGACAGCTCTTTTGGATGGCGCTTTGTGAATCCAAAAATGAAGGAGCTCTACGGAACCCATGCCATGGGGGAGACCGCAGAGAACCTTGTGGAGCAGTTCGGCATCAGCCGTGAAGACCAAGACGCTTTTGCTTATTGGTCACAGCAGAAAGCTGCTCGAGCGCAGGAGCGCGGAAGGTTCCGCTTGGAGAAATTTGCCGTGGAAATCCCACAGCGCAAAAAAGACCCTATCGTTTTTGTTGAGGACGAATTCATGAAGCCAGCCACAACACTGGAAGCATTGAGCGGTTTGCGCGCGGCCTTTAAAAAGGATGGATCGGTAACCGCAGGAAACAGTTCGGGTTTGAACGATGGTGCAGTCGCCTTGCTCATGGCCAGCGGTGAAGCGGTAGAAAAACACGGTTTGAAACCGTTGGCTCGTATCGTGAGTTCAGCAGTGGCTGGTGTGGAGCCAAGGATTATGGGAATTGGCCCGGTGGAGGCCTCGAAGAAGGCATTGGCTAAAGCAGGCTTGACCTTGGACGACATGGATATTATTGAGCTTAATGAGGCTTTTGCTGCGCAGGTTTTGGCCTGCACGCGCGAGTTTGGTTTAGCGGATAACGACGAGCGTATCAATCCGAACGGGGGTGCCATTGCATTGGGCCACCCACTGGGGGTTACGGGCGGTCGCATCCTTCATTCTGCGGCCTTAGAGTTGCAGGAGACCGGTAAGAAATATGCCTTAGTTAGCATGTGTATTGGTGTTGGCCAGGGCTATGCTACCATATTAG
>Ga0213865_10000889_pt1 | contig 19730 bp, 14 predicted proteins | sample PICome_6_FD_160100 | JGI IMG/M metagenome (GOLD analysis project Ga0213865, IMG submission 160100) | Coastal seawater microbial communities near Pivers Island, North Carolina, United States - PICO282 | ecosystem: Environmental > Aquatic > Marine > Coastal | place: USA: North Carolina...
ACCCGGGCTCTTCGTAATACTCAATGGAGCATTAATGGTTTCAATCTTCTTCAAAGGCCACCACGCCCAACCGACGCCTTCAGATTCCATAATGGTAATAAGTCCAGTGTACCAAGCATTTGAATTTTCTCCCGTTTCACCAAACCATATAGGCACATTATATGCATCTCGCAAGTCTAGACCGTATTGAATATCCGCAACGCTATTGACCGGCGACCAATATTTATGTGGCGAATATGCCATATTGTTATCCCATGGAGGCGTAAGACCAGTGAATGTATTTGCAAACCAGTTACCTTCTATGAAAATTAAGTGATTGGTATCAACGCTGCGTATACTATCTGTAATATCTTCATAAAGAGCTCTTAGCGGACCACCTCCGGGTAAATTCCAGTTTGGTTCATTAATTAAATCATAACCAGCTATAGTGGTGTCATTAGCAAAATGTTCCGCCAATTTTTTCCAAAGAGCTACTGTTTTTGATTTATTAAATGCGCTTTCCCATAAAGATGGTTTTGAAGGATCATAATCACTAATACCTGAATCATATCCTTGCCCCCCTGGAGCCGCATGCAAATCAAGAATCACATAAATTCCTGCATCTTCACTCCATTTAACTACAGAGTCTAGAAGATCAAAACCCTTGGTGAGCCATGTATTTTGTCCAACAACTGGCTCGTCTTGTATTGGTAAAGTAAACAAGTTGTAATGCATTGGAACCCTAACAGCATTGAATCCCCAAGCAGCCAATGAATCAACATCAGACTTACTGAAATGATTTTCAAGCCATGCATCATAGAACGCATCCGTTGCTGCTGGGCCAATTAAATCTTGTATGGTGTCTCGTATTTTGTGCTGTGGACTCGCAAAAGATGCCGTTTGTAACATGTATCCTTCTTGTACCATCCATCCGCCTACACCCATGGCGCGAATTAAAAGGGTATCACCATTTCCTTTTACAATAGCCTTACCATTGGTATGAACGTACTGCGCTGAAAGCGATACTGTCCAAAAGCTTACAATAAATACAATTAATTTTCTCATGTAAAGATGTGTTGTTGCCTCAAATTTATTCAATAAACCACATACAACAGAGCACCTCTGACCTTAATGTGCTGAGGTCTTACTTATGTCCTACCTAGGTAACAACCCTACTTATAAAGCGATAATTCGATTTTTTAGAACAAGAATGATAACTTGATTATAAATCCTGAATGAAATTATCCAAAGAACTTCCTTTATCAATTCCCAACTTTTTTTTCAACCTATATTTTGCCTTTTCAACGGCTGCTGGACTTACATTTAAAACATTAGCCACCTCTTTATTACTCATCTTTTGTCTTAAAAGGTAGCTCAGTCGAATTTCTCCTTTGGTTAAGCTAGGGTACGTTTTTTTTAGATTTGCCGAAAACTCTTCATGCAACTCTCTATAGTTTCGTTCAAAGTGATCCCAGTAATTTTCACTTTGTAATTCTCTATTTAACTCTCGTGTCAAACTCTTTAGAAATTGCAATACCTCTGCAGCGAGTCCTTTCTTCTGACTTTCCCTAATTAGGCGATCTTTAAATCCTTTTAATAATTCTAAACGGCTTGATGTTTTTAAAAGCTGGAAGCTCAATTCCGCCTTTTGTTTTTCTGTTTTGACTTCTAACTCAGCCGCTCTAGACTTAAGTAATTCCTTCTCCATTTCAACGAGCTCAAGTCTTGTTGATTGGAACTTCCTATCCTGATAAATATATACGGACAGTACAATTGCTGAAATTAATAGTATCAAGCACATCGCCTGGAACCAAGACCTTTGCCATAAGAAAGATTCAATCTTAAATGGTATAGTTAGTGTCGTGTATTTATTATTTGAACCAACTGCTTGAATTTCCAAAGTATAACTTCCATGATTCAATTCCGGTAAATCTATTGAACGCAAGCCATAGGCAATATTTTTCCAAGACTTGTCTAGCTGTTTGATTCTGTAGGATGTATTTATCCCGCTTCTAAGTTGCGTACTAACTAATTCAAAATTGAATCTTATTGACTTTACACCGGGTTCAAAAACAACTTGGTTTAGGTCTTTTGAATCATTCGTTGTTACATTAAACGGAATCCTCAAATTATCCGAAAGCACAGATGTCATGATTATATCTGGAACATCTGAAACAGTCATTTTCTGTACATTGAGTTCAGCAACACCTTTTGTTCCTCCTACATACAGTCTTTCATTCATAGAAACTAGGGACTTTCTATTTGGAGAGCCAACTTGCAATTGATTCAGTTCTCTTAGAACCTCATATTTCCATTCGCCTGCTTCACTCAAATACAATCTCAATAGTCCAATTGATGTAGTTGCAAAGAGTTCGCTTTCTAATGAAGCTAATGAATATGCATTCATATACCCCTGATTGTCAATCACCGTGTCAATCGCCCCGTTTCTTAAGGCTAGGATTCCTGCACCTTCTGTTGCTATAATTAAATTGTCATGATACTGGTGCAAATCCAATACTGAATTGTCCAATTCAAACCTTTCTAACGTACCCGAATGATCCAAAGAAAACAGCCCCTCAAACTCAGACCCTATCCAAAGTTTCTTGCCGTCGAATTCCAAATCCATGATATTCCTTCCTGCCTCCCATGCATCATCAAATGGTGAAATAAATTGACCCCCGTCCCAAAACTGCAATCCAGAAAGGGTCCCAATCCAAAGACTATCCCCCCATGTCTTTTGCATGGACCAAATATTAGAATTACTTAGGCCCAAAGGATTCTCAGAAGTAGATGAATAAGTTCTCTTAATCTTTCCCCATTGATCCAACACATAAATACCTTCAGAAAGACTCCCTATCCATATTTCATCACCAAATTTTATTAGGCTTGTTATTACCTTCGGATACCTACGATCAAAGAGCATGAACTCCATCCATTGCCCTTGAAGCTGTTTGTAGTTCTTTAAACCATCACCATCATAACCTACCCAAATACCATTTTCAGCAATAAGGCTAATGGCACTTTGAACACTGGTATTAGCATAATTTTCATCCCTTGGCAACTGAATTATTAATTCTTCTGACTCAGGTATTATTGCAATTCCAGCATTAAAAGTCCCCAGCCAGACCTCATTATTTAAAGGGTAAATACCATAAAATTGGTTAGATGCTAAACCCGATTGTTTTTCATTTTTCGAATAATGACTCACTCCATTATCAGAAATCTTAAATAGGCCTTCTCCATCCGTTGAAACCCATAAATCCTGACCAATAAACTTAACATCCCTCGGCCAAAAATTTTCTAAATCCTCATATTTAATGAAAGATGATCGCAATGAATCAAGGATAAATAAACCTTGATCTTCAACACCATATGCAACTGCATTATCAAGTACGTCTACAGATTTTCTATACGAACCAACGTCTGCATTGGCAGGCATCTCATGTACCGCTAAATCAGGTTCTGTAACATAAAGTAAAGCGCCACCAGTAGTTGCCAACCAAATGGTATCTCCCTGTTGAGCAAAATCAAAACAGAAAAAGAGTTCGTTTGGAAATTTATCCTCTTTAAGTCTTTTCCACCTGTTTGATTCAGGCAACAAATAATATATCCCGGCGCCAGCGGTACCCGCCCATAATGTTCCTTTGTTGGATTGATACAATGAAATAACTGATAAATCCTTGGGTAATTGAGGAATTTTATCGTCGGCTATGATACTCATCGTAGAAAGATCGTATCCCATTAGTCCGCCAAGTTGAAGACCTATGTAAAGGGTAGAATCCTGCGAAACCAATAAACTTTGAACATTGTTTGATCTTCGCAAATCTGTAGAGTCTAAGAAAGAAACTTGATTTGCCCTTCCTTCGTTGAATTTATACAATCCATCTCGCGTGCCTATCCATACAAAACCCCAAGGGTCTTGTTCTATATCATATACTGTAGGATGATTAAGCCCCATGCTACCATCAATGGACGAGAATGTTTGGCCGGACAAACCGGACACCACCAAGACAAAAACGATTGACCAAATCTCTCTTCGCATTTCGGCAAGTTACAAAACGAAAAAGGGACCCGTAACGGGTCCCTTAAATACTTTCAAGTATGTTTGGTCAAATTTATTTTAAGGCAACGCGAACCACCTTTTCTTCTTGACCATTTTCCATACGTACAATGTACATTCCACGAGGAAGTGAAGCAACGTCTAATCTTACCTCATTTTCAAATCTCTCTGACATAACAAGCGCACCTGTTATGCTGTATACAGAAACATTTGATGATGTACCCGCTGTGTTTTCAACAAACAATACATCAGATGCAGGATTTGGCTTGACTGTAAACGAAGTTAATTCTTCTGAAATACCAACGTTTGTTGCACAAGGTCCACACTCATTCCAACCGAAGGCAGGAACAATAGTATCTGCAGACATTTCAAGCAAACGGTTTGTAAATGCTCCAGAAGTTTTGGTACACAAGTAGGTGGTATCAAAGAATTCTTGATCCGTCCAACCGTCAACGGTAAACTTATACTCAATAGAAGGAACTGTAAGAGTTAGAGTTACTGTGTATACACCGTCATTATCTGAGTCATCCATTGGATTACTGGTTCCGTTCCATCCGTTAAATGTACCGTTCACGTAAACCCCGTTTGCAACTGAAGCTGTACCCGTGTAACAATTCATATCTACTGAAAGAGTAATATCCTTTGGAGCCGGTGGAACTGGACAAGTACCGTCTGTTGTACAAGCACCAAAACAGAATAACAACGTAGTATCTGCCGTTAGTGTTGGCATTGTTCTGTCGTCATAATTTGCTGGGTCACCACATGGCAAACCTGCAAGAACTTCCTTAGTACCCCAGTCTGCTGCGCCTGTTGGACTGTTAAGGAAAATAAACTTACCGCCGTTAGCTGTAGCTGGATCTAGAGATAGAGTTACTACCCAAACATCATCGCTATCTGAATCATCCATTGCATAAGCATCAGATCCCCCTAGGAATCCTCCACCCGCATAAACACCGTTGGGTCCAACAGTAATGTTTTCGGCATTAACCGATAATGTTACATTATAGTTTTGAGCAAAACCTATGAATGGTAACATCAATAAAAAAGTAAAGTAGATTTTCTTCATGATTATTTATTGTTTATTAATTATTGAAAAACTCGTATGTAGTCAACTAGCATGTATTGTGGAAATTGGGTGGATGGCCCAACAGGACCTGGCCAATTACCTTCTACCGCTATATTTAAAATAAAAAAGAACTTGTTTTGAAACGCTGTCAACGACGCAGTATTCATAGTATGGTATAGAGAGTTATCCACATACCATTTAATTGAACTGCTATTCCATACTATCGAGAAAACATGAAATTCATCATTGAATTTCTCGCCAAGAGGTAAACTTCTATTACCTCCGTATTCTGCATGACTTCCATTATTTGACCAGTGAGCTGTCCCATAAACCGTACGGTCATTATAACCCTCACCCCCTATGAGCTCCATGATGTCTATTTCACCACAAGTAGGCCAGCCAGCGGAACTAAAATTATCTCCAAGCATCCAGAGTGCTGGCCAAACGCCTTGACCATAAGGCACTTTTGCACGAATATCAATTCGGCCGTATTGGAAACTCTCCTTGCCTTGAGTTGTTAATCTTGCAGATGTGTAAGGCGCACCGAGATGTGTTTCTTCTTTAGCTGTGATTCTCAAGAAACCTTGATCAAGCTCAGCATTCTTATTACCCGAACGGTAGTATTGACTTTCATTATTTCCCCATCCAGACGCACCTGTTTCGTAATTCCAAACAGAGAGGTCCAAACTACTGCCATCAAACTCCTCTTCCCAAATTAAGCTGTAGCCTGAATAGCTGCTAGGAGAAGTATAACCCGTATTATCAATTGGCGGAGCACCATCATCATTCTTTAGTGTAATTTGAGCATAAGGCTCAGGAATAGTGACGTTTTGAGGATTGCTGAAAGAAATCCAGAACGATTCCGTTCCTTCAGGGTCTACATCACCTAATATCGTCAATGATATCAGTCCGGTAGTCTCTCCTTTCTCGATTTCGAGAACACCTTGAGCAAATTCAAAATCTTCACCAGCTATTGCGCTTACTCCGCTTGTAGTGTAGTCAACAATGACTTTCTTACTAGCAGGTTCAGTTAAATACACATAAAAGTCTATATCAAAGGTGGAATTTCCTTCTTCGATTTCTACATCATCTGCACTTAGGCGGGGTACAGTAGCTTCCTCGCAACTAGAAGTTGCGAGGAACACTAAAAAGATATTCGTTATGTAAAATAACTTCTTCATTCAGGCATTATTCTGAATAAAGAGTAAAGCGCCATAGTCCTTCACCACTGGCTTGGAAACCAATTTCAATTTCCATGTAACGTTTACCGTCAATCTCTGTCATGGACAGGATATCGTAGGTAATTTCCGTTTGAGGAGCACTTACCTCAGCACCATTGGCAACCTTATGTAAACCAATGAATGCACCCAGTCCAATAACTTTAATTTGATCCGGGTGATCATTATTAGCAGGTATAATTTCGAAACCATGCGTTCCACTCTGCCACCCTGCTAAAGGACCAACTAAATCTGATTCTGGATAACAACCTTCTGGTGAAAACCCGAAGAAAGACTCTCCCCAAAAGTCACCGTTAGAATTGTAAACCATATCACCATCGGCTTGGAAAGTCCATTCATCATTGTACGTACAAGAACGATCAACGGTTACATTACCTGTAACTGCCCACCAAGTTTGACTTGGAGTACCAACCCATAAAGAACCGTCCTGTGGAGCTATTTTCCATGTACGTTCATTACACTCAGTAAGCCATTCTACCGCCCCAACACAAGGTTGAGGACCGTCTTTAAAGATTTCAATTTGACCTGTTACTGAAGCCGAACCACCTTGATTGAATACTGTATGCTTTAATTCATAAACACCAATATCTCCAATGAAAACATCCACCGTCTGACCAGTATAAGTACCTACTCCCTCAATTTCCCAAGAGAATAAAAATGGATCTCCTGAAGAACTGGAAGTAAGTTGAACGTTATTACTATCAATATATATCATTTGATAGTCTGCCACTGGCAAAGCTCCAAGCTCTGTGTGACTCTTCTCGCTTGGTTCGCATGAAGCGAAACCTAAAGCAAGGATTGTGAAAAATGCGATTTTCTTCAACATAATTCTAATTTTTAATATCCAGGGTTCTGGGTTAATACTCCTTGACTTGCATCAATTTCTTGCTGCGGTATTGGCAAATATTTGTGAATCGACTCAACAAATCCTTGTCCTCCCAATACTTGCTCTGCCTTACCGGTTCTTAACAAATCAAAGAACCTATGACCTTCCGTTGCCAATTCAAATCGTCTCTCTGTGTAAATATCTTCTAATAGCTGAGAACCTGAACTATTAACAGGGGGAAGTCCTACTCTATCTCTTACTTCATTCAAATAAGTGCGAGCAGTTCCCTCCGATCCATTACTGCGAACTAAACCTTCCGCTGCCATTAATAAAACATCTGCATAACGAATCTCACGGATGTTATTTCCCCAATTTAAAGCAGGGTCGCCATCAGGTGCAACATTATCAGCTAAAGGTGCGTATTTACGCATGAAGTATCCAGTATTTTGATATCCCGGAGTATATGAGGCACCAGGAATAGTGCTCGCGTCAATGATTGTTTGACTATATCTTGGATCACCTAACATATCCGATTGCAATTCCGTTGATACCGGACAGAAGCTCCAGCCGGTGGCATAGGTAGGGCCATTATAGTCACGCATTCCTATGAATTGTACGCCAACATTACCTTCACCGCCTCCCCAGCCAAATGAACCCCAATCAGAAGTAGAGTTCTCACTGTAAGTGATTTCAAAAACGCTCTCTGATGACCATTCGCCGTCCTTCGACCAAATATCACCATAGCTACTCAACAAAGAATACTCGCCAGACTGAATGACTGATTCACAAAGAGAAGCCACTTGATCCATTTTAGATTCGTCATTTTCAAACAATAAAACACGAGCAAGAAGTGCTTCTGCAGCACCTTTTGTTACACGACCTAATTGATTTTCGCTTACTGATACTGGTAAATCGTCAATAGCTGCCTCTAAATCAGAAATAATCAATGGATATACCGATTCAGGGCCCACTTGATCTATTGTGAAGTACTCCTCAGCACCTAAAGTGTGATCTATAAATGGTACGTTTCCAAAAAGACGAACAAGATCAAAATAAAATTTTGCTCGAAGGAATTTAGCCTCTGCTTTCGTACGGACTCTGAATGGCTCTGAAGCATCTTCAATTCCATCAATTCGCTCTAAATAAAGGTTAGCACGATAAATCCCCTTGTAACACTTTTGCCAAAAGCCTCTTTGTGGCCCAAGGTTAGGAGTAAGCGTAAAATTATCATACGCTACCCATGAAGGCTGATCAGAAGCATCACTTCCGCCTGCATAGGTATCATCGGAGGCAACATTCTGTAAAAAGCGGAACATCGTAAAGCCCCATTGATCGTTCCATTGTAATACGTCATAAACGCTAACCAAGGCTTCGAATGCCTGGTCTTGTGTCTGGTAATAGTTTACCTCAAGTACACGACCTACAGGACGAGTATCTAGAAAATCTTTAGAACAAGACCCTAACACAAGTGCAAATGCGAGCGAGAGGCTGATCCAAAAACTATTTGTTTTATTCAACTTATTCATGTCTTATTATTATTTAAATGTGATGTTCAAACCAATCGTATTCACGCGAGCTTGAGGGTATATACCTCTATCAATACCCATGCCAGCACCAATCTCCGGATCAAAGCCGCTATACTTGGTGAAGGTGAGTAGGTTGGTTCCCGCATAGTAAATACGCATTTTGCCGACTCCAATTTTCTCAGCGAATCCACCTGAAATATTGTAACCGACCTGCAAAGACTTCAAACGGAAGAAACTCCCGTCTTCAACATAGAAATCAGAACTACGCGCAAAGTTTCTATTACGATCATCAAAAGTTAGACGTGGATGTGTATTGGAAGTGCCTTCTCCTGTCCATCTATCAATTGCTGTAGCTGGCATATTAGCGGTTGGCAAGTCATAACGACGCGAAGCATTGTAAATGTCGTTTCCAAAAACTCCTTGACCGAATACATTCAAATCCCAGTTTTTATATCTCACATCAATTGTAATACCTGCCGTCCAATCCGGTGTAGGATTTCCAATCATGGTTCTATCGTCTGCTGTGATTTCTCCATCACCATTCAAATCCTTGAATTTGAAATCACCTGGCTTGGCCAAAGGCTGTATCGTATCTCCATTATTTGAAGTATAACCGTAAACCTCATCCATGTTTTGGAAAATACCATCTGTTTGATAACCGAATAAGTAACCAATTGGGAGACCTTCTGTAATACGTGTGATCTCAATTCCTTGAGTACCCCAACCAGCACCAGTTAAGTAACCTGCATCATTACCAATGAGAACAACTTCATTTTTGATGAAACTTAAGTTACCGCTTACACCAAAAGAAAAGTTCTTGCTGTATGTACGATCGTATCCAAATTCCATGTCTATACCTTGGTTTAACATAGAACCTACGTTGGCAGTTGACGGATCGTTACCAATGTATGATGGAAGTGGTGGACGTGTTTTCATATCGTTAGTCTTACGATTGAATACATCAAATCCGAATGTCAAGTAATCGTAAGCGCGAATTTCAGCACCAATGTTTAATTGTGCTACACTTTCCCAGCGTAAATCTGGGTTTGCCACCTGTGCTAACGTAGTTCCGTTTGTCAATACCTCGTTTCTACCAAAAGTATATGAACGGCCACCAATAATAGTTGAGGCATACTCTAGAGAACCAGCGGCATCACTACCGTTAAGACCGTAACCTGCCTTAAGTTTCAATTGGTTCACGTTGTCATAAACCCAGAAATCTTCTTTATGTAAGTTCCATCCTGCAGAAATAGATGGGAAATATCCCCAACGGTAATTTTGTCCAAATCGTGAAGAAGCATCAGCTCTCAAAACAGCCGTTGCAACGTACTTACCGTCGTAATCGTAATTCGCACGAGCGAAGTAAGACTCAATCGCATAACGCTCCCATTTTCCACCGTAAATTTGCTCTGAATCTTCATTTCTACCATAATCTATGGTTGCATCTTGGAAATCTTGAGTTGGAACATCTCGCTTGTTTCCGCCTATGTATCTACCATTTACTGCTTGGGCACTGTGTCCTGCCAAATAGCTCATATTGTGCTTACCCTTTGAGTGGCTGTAAGTCACAGTATTATCCCAAATCCATGTAAAGCCTCTATTGAAACTTGAATACACATTGTTCGTATCCAACAAGTTGGTTGCATTCAAATAATGAGAAGGCGTAAATCCATCACTACCCCAGAAAGCTAAATCGATACCCATACTTGATCTTACCTTCAAACGCGGTAATACCTCAAATTCTGCATAAGTGTTATTGACTATCTTATCTGCCCAGCCGTAATTGTTGATTATGCTGTATGCGGCAACTGGATTAAGGATTTCAGAAGTCACTCTATTAGAAATACCATAAATACCGCCCGCATCTCTTACCAGGTTTCCTCTAAGGACTCCACCTGAAGAATATGGAGCAGAGGCTAAAATTGTAGGGTCCGTCTCGTATAATGGAGTAATTGGATCAATATTTAATGCTCGACCTAATGGTGATCCCCATTCTGTGTTTTCTGCCACCCCATTACTTTGATTGTGGGTGTAAGCAACGTTCCAACCAACAGTTAAGCGGTCATTGACGTTTGTAATGGTGTTTAATCTAGCTGCTAAACGCTCGTAGTATGATTTCCCCTCTGCAACAATACCCTCTTGGTTAAAGTTGCTTACGGAAGCGTAATATGAACCCTTATTTGTGGCACCTGCAATACTTACGTCACTACTACGCATAATTGCGTTTGGATTAAACACATGACTTTGCCAGTTGGTCCCATCTCCATAGGATGCCGGGTTGTCGTATAATTTTGGTTGTCCAGCTGCGGCGGACATTTCATTCATAATGGTAGCATACTCCGTAGCGTTCAATAATGGAATGGTTTTCCAAGGATTCTGAACACCTGTATATGAGGTCACTTTAACCTCCATACCTTTTATTTTGGATCCATTCTTAGTGGTTACAATGATAACTCCATTAGCACCCCTTGCTCCATATATTGCGGCTGACGCTGCATCCTTTAGAACTTCAATGGTTTCAATATCTCCTGGATTCAAGAAATCTATTCCACCGCCTATGATCACACCGTCCACTACGAATAGAGGGTCAGAGCCATTAATTGATGACGTTCCTCTAATGCGTATCATTGAACCTGATCCCGGTTGACCGGAACTTTGAACCACGGTTACCCCCGAAGTTCTACCCTGCAATGCAGTTTCAATTCTAGGTAATTGTAAATCCTCTAAATCCTCTGATTTTACGGAAGAAATGGCACCAGTTACATTTGATTTCTTCTGAACACCATATCCTACAACAACTACTTCATCTAGAGTCGAACCGGCTTGGTCATAAGAAAGTTTAATTGAAATGTTTTTTTCATCACCGAATAGAATCGTTTTGGAAACATATCCCACGAATGATATTTGGGCTTCAGCACCCTTTTGGGCATCTAAGGACCAACGTCCATCCATGTCTGTCATGGCTGAATTTTGTCCTGATGTAATTACAGCTCCCGGAAGAGGTGAGTTGTCTGCCGCATCCAATACTACCCCCTTATATTGTGCATTCATTGACAAAGATGAAAGCACAAGAACAAAGGCTGCAGCCAGCGACTTGATGTGTTTGTTGTTAATCATGATCGAGCTTTAAGATTTATGAAATGTTCGATGTACACTCAAAAGTCTAAAACATATTCTATATGACGTGTCTAGAAAACCGGACAAAAACCGGACAGCACCCGCTAAACACATCGTTAAGCTAGTATTTATAGGATTTCGCATTGGTAGACCTCATTCTATTTACCTGATTTATAACGCCAAATCATCTAAATCTCGGCGGTCTTTTTTTGTGGGTCTTCCTAGCCCTTTTTTACGTGTAACATTCCTCGCTAAGCGAAGAAATTCCCTTTTTTGAATTTCTTGATCGCATGTAATGTCTTTAATTAAATCGACTAGAAGCTTCGCGGCTACTCTATTTTTCGGTATGTCAATAATCTGAATTGATTCATCAAACCCGTGTCTCTTAATGGTAATCTCCTCCCCTTGCTTAACTTCACGACTTGCCTTTACAGGCAGACCTGCAATCAAGACCTTTCCAGAACGCACCGCGTCACTAGAAATACTACGTGTTTTGAACAATCTTACGCACCAAAGAAATTTGTCTATTCGCATACCAACAAATTTGAAACATTTCGGGTACTTTACAACTGCAAATAGTAGTAAAAATGAAGTCGAACATTTTAATCAGCGCTTTGTTGCCAGTTTTTCTCTTGATGGCTTGTAATAAAGGTCCCCAAGACGCTGTGCCGTCAAAAGAAACCGAGACCATGGCTAAATACAAAAAAGGTTACCAATTGTATACAATTAGAGAAGAATTGACAAATGATTCTATGCTGAGTGCCTCTTTGATTTCTAGCTCCAATATGGGGTATGTTCAGGTTGAGTCCTTTGGTTATCAAGAAGGAACTTTTTTTGGTCAAAGCCCAAAGCAGTTCAAAAAAACTATTGATAGCGCTTCCCTAATATCCCCTAGCGGGCATTATATGCCTATGCAGCTTGCGACAAACAACCCTGAACCCATAGATACAGGGACAATAGAAGACATCTTAGATGCTGCAGAAGCACTAAATCAAAAATGGGTGATTATCCCTTGGATGAGTGAAGGTTGGCGTAACATAAAAGGATATGAATACTTAGCACAATATTTAGTAAAATTGAGCGCAGCATGTAAAGAAAGAGGCATGGTAGCCGCTTGGCACAACCATGAGTTTGAATTTAAACCTTTAGAAAACGGGGTGATCCCTTTTGATTATTTAGTGAGCACCTTAAAGGAGGAAGGAGTAGTCTTTGAAATGGACATCCACTGGGTTGCGTTTGCCGGAGAAGACCCTGTTCAATGGATCAATAAATATCCAGGTATGTTTCCACTTTGGCATGTCAAAGACTTTGCAGCAGATACCATTACTCAGGTACCTGTTGGTCAAGGCGTATTGGATTGGGAAAGAATCTTTTCTTATGCTGAACTAAGTGGGATGAAACATTATTATATAGAACAAGATATATGCGGCGCTGACCGGTCATTACATTGCTTGAAAGAGAGCATTGACTGGGCCAATAGTCAAAAGTTTATGGAATAACCTTGTAATCAATCATAGAAAATTACCTAGATGTACGGAGAGTTAAAAACCCACCTCAGCCAAGAATTGGCTGCAATTAAAGAATCAGGGCTGTTCAAAAGAGAACGCATTATTACTACACCGCAAGACGCAATTATCAAGACTACGGAGGGCACAGAAGTATTGAACTTTTGCTCCAATAACTATTTAGGCTTGAGCTCCCACCCAAGAGTCTTGCAAGCCGCACATAACGCTTTAGAAACGCACGGTTTTGGTATGAGTTCAGTTAGATTCATATGCGGAACGCAGGACATTCATAAAAACTTAGAAGCCAAGATTGCGGAATTTCTCCAGACGGAGGACACCATACTTTATGCCGCCGCCTTTGATGCTAATGGCGGTGTTTTTGAACCACTACTTACAGACCAAGACGCCATTATTTCCGACAGCCTCAATCACGCTTCGATTATTGACGGAGTTCGCCTTTGTAAGGCGAGCAGATATCGCTATGCGAATAATGACATGGCGGATTTAGAGCAACAGTTGAAATCTGCTGAAAACGCTCGGTTTAAAATCATTGTAACGGATGGTGTTTTCTCCATGGACGGCTATGTGGCCCAATTAGATAAAATATGTGATTTAGCAGACAAGTATGATGCTTTGGTCATGGTAGATGAATGCCATGCAACCGGTTTTATTGGGAAAAGTGGACGTGGTACCGTTGAACTCAAAAATGTTCTTGGTAGGGTTGATATCATAACAGGAACCTTGGGCAAAGCTTTAGGAGGAGCAATGGGTGGTTTTACAACTGGCAGGAGAGAAATTATAGAAATGCTCCGTCAAAAATCTAGACCTTACTTATTTTCTAATTCGCTCGCTCCTTCAATCGTTGGTGCATCCATAGAAGTCTTTAACCTCCTAAGCGAAAGCACCGAACTTAGGGATAGACTAGAATGGAATATTAACTATTTCAAAAAGGGAATTAAAGATGCTGGATTTGACTATAAGGATGGTGATAGCGCAATTGTCCCTATAATGCTTTATGATGCCGCTCTCAGCCAAAATTTCGCGGATCGCTTATTGGAAGAAGGTATTTATGTCATTGGTTTCTTTTATCCGGTTGTCCCAAAAGGTCAAGCTAGAATTAGAGTTCAATTGAGCGCAGGACATAATAAAGAGCATTTAGATCGGGCTATCACTGCTTTCGTAAAAGTTGGAAAAGAACTTGAAGTACTTTGAAGCTAACTTTTAACATCCTTTTATTATCAAGAAAGTAAGGCACTTATTCTTATCTAACCTGTAGGATGTTACTTTTACACCCTCAAATAAAGAGCTCATAGCGCATGCTAATACAAATCGCACAATTTCTTCTCGGACTCTCCTTATTGATTGTCATTCACGAATTCGGTCATTTCTTGCCTGCAAAGTATTTTGGCATTAAAGTTTCCAAATTCTATCTCTTTTTTGACTACAAATTCTCCATACTCAAAAAGAAAATTGGCGAGACAGAATGGGGTATAGGTTGGATTCCTCTAGGAGGCTATGTCAAGATTGAAGGGATGGTCGATGAAAGTATGGATACCGAGAACCTAAGCGAAGAGCCGGAAGAATGGGAATTCCGAGCAAAACCCGCTTGGCAACGTATTATTGTTCTTACTGGTGGGGTAATTATGAATTTTCTCACAGCCTATTTCATCTACGTATTCCTTCTGATGGGTTACGGAAAGGACTATCTGCCCAATGAATCTTTAGTTAATGGTGTTTGGACGAATGAAATAGGCCTAGAAATGGGAATTCAACATGGAGATAAAATTCTACGCATTGGAGATTATACACCCGAAAGTTACAGTGAGACGGCATTAGAAATTCTTCTAAGCCAAGGGGAAGATCTTATAGTGGAGCGCGACGGTCAAGAGGTACGCATTCCGATAGCCGTAGAATACATTGAGGAAATGATAAAGAACAAAAAGTTTGTCGGACTTATCAAGCCTCGAATGCCTTATGTTGTTGGTGGTTTTGCAGAAGGTAGCTTTGGAGAGCGCGAAGGACTTAAGTTAGGAGATAGTATAGTAGGGTTAAACGGCGTACAAATGCTGTTTTTTGACCAATACAAAAAAATCTTGCCCAGCTATGCCAACAAGGACATTAGCCTAACCTACTTCAGAGACGGTATTTTAGATACACTCAATTTCACTTTACCCGAAAGCGGAAAGCTAGATGTTTACAATACTACAGAAGTATTCAAATACTATGAAATAAAGAATAAACCCTACACTTTTGCTGCCGCTTTAACCGGAGCAGGAAATGAAGTTGTTGCCAAACTAGATGGGTATGTACGTCAATTCAAACTGATTTTTAATCCAAAAACCGAGGCGTATAAGGAAGTAGGTGGTTTTCTGACCATCTTAAAGCAATACGATAAGATTTGGGATTGGAGACATTTCTGGGAATTCACGGCTTTCTTAAGCATTATGCTCGGATTCCTCAATATTTTGCCCATACCCGCGCTCGACGGCGGTCACGTTGTGTTTACCACAATAGAGATGATTACAGGCAAAAAGCCTTCTATAAAAGTTTTAGAGGTTGCACAGATGATTGGATTCTTTATTCTTTTGGGTCTATTGATTTTTGCAAATGGCCAAGACATTTTGCGCGCTATTTCTGGTTAAATGAATCAGAGTGCCACCATATACGAGCATCTTGGAAGGGTCAAAGATCCTGAGATACCGGTTATGAGTTTGCACGACATGGGTATTTTAAGAGAAGTAACGGTTCTTCCAAAGGAGGATAGTAGATATTCTAAAGCAATAGAGCTTTTCCAAAAAACGCACCCGGATTTATCTATTTCTCAATCTGACCTTGTGTATCAAATCACCATAAGCCCCACTTATGTGGGTTGTCCAGCTATGGACCGCATGGAACAAGATATCAAGGAGGCAATGTACGTTATGCAACTTCCTTTTATTGTGGAACAGCAACTTCAGCCTCCATGGACAACGGATTGGATTTCAGAAGAAGGCCGAATTAAAATGGAAGAGTACGGAATTGCCCCGCCGTTAAAAGAAAGTATTGATAAGCGAGTTCTTTTCGCTGAAGCACCAAAAGTGAGTTGTCCAAAGTGTAAAAGTGACAATACACGCATGCTAAGTAGACATGGGAGTACCCCATGCAAGAGCCAGTACGCCTGCAACCATTGTTTAGAGCCATTTGAATATTTTAAGTGCCTCTAAGTTCTACTGATTAGCCGTATTTTAGGGAACCCAAACAATCACAGAAATGCCTAAAAGCCCTACTATTCCTTTGAAGAAAGCCTTCAAGCTCATGGCAACAGCTAAGAGTATGACGGCACTCTATGAGCGTGAAAAGGAAACCACATCTAAATATGTGCATGCTACCAGTAGAGGTCATGAAGCAGCACAACTAGCATTGGCACTTCAATTAGAGCCCAAAGATTTTGTATCACCTTACTATAGAGACGACAGCATTCTTTTAGGAATCGGAATGACCCCCAAGGACCTAATGCTTCAACTCTTAGCAAAAAAAGACGACCCTTTCTCTGGCGGAAGAACCTATTATAGCCATCCTTCATTAAATGATTCGGACAAACCTAAAATTCCTCACCAGAGCTCTGCTACAGGAATGCAAGCTATACCCACTGCAGGAATTGCTATGGGTATTCAATACCGGGAAAAACAGGGATTAGCCTCTAAAGAGGATATTGGTGCAATCGCTGTATGTAGCATTGGGGACAGTGCAATGACAGAAGGTGAAATTTCTGAAGCAATGCATATGGCTGCATTAAAGCAATTCCCTTTACTTATGTTCGTTCAAGACAACGGATGGGATATTTCTGCCAACCGTGAGGAAGTTCATCATAGTAATGCAGTGGAATATGCTAAAGGTTTCACGGGGATTGAAACAAGAGATCTCAATGGTTCAAACTTTATAGAGTGCTATCAAGCGCTTAGCGAAGTGATTCAAATTATGAGAACTGAACGGCGACCATTTTTAGTTCGTTGCGACGTACCTCTTTTGAATCATCACACTTCAGGAGTCAGAAAAGAATGGTACAGAGACGACCTAGATAAGGCGGCCATGCGCGATCCTTTCCCTGTTCTACGACAACAATGTCTAGATGACGGAAGTACAGAAAAAGAACTCATTAAATGGGAAAACGAAGCACAAGCATTTGTAGAAGCTCAGTATAAAGATGCTTTAAACATGCCCGATCCTAATCCAGAAGATTTATTTGAGCACCTATTCGCTCCCACGCCTATAACGGAAGAAAAGGGTGAACGCGAACCCAAAGATGCGGTCCCCACGGTGATGGTTGATGCTGCACTCTTTGCAATCAAAGAACTTATGGCTGCACATCCGGAGTCTTTATTGTACGGACAAGATGTGGGTGGCAGACTAGGCGGGGTCTTTAGGGAAGCAGCAACCCTTGCTCAAAATTTTGGTGACCAGCGCGTATTTAATACGCCCATCCAAGAAGCGTTTATTATTGGGTCCACAGTAGGTATGGCCGCAGTGGGCTTAAGACCATTTGTAGAAGTTCAGTTTGCCGACTATCTGTGGCCAGGTATGAACCAATTGTTCACTGAGGTAAGCAGAAGTTATTATTTAAGTAACGGCAAATGGCCCACCAGCGCAGTGATTCGCGTTCCCATAGGCGCATATGGTTCAGGAGGGCCCTATCATTCCTCTTCAATTGAAAGCGTGGTCACGAATATTCGAGGAATAAAAATTGCCTATCCTTCTACCGGAGCAGATTTAAAAGGGCTCATGAAAAGCGCTTATTATGACCCCAATCCCGTTGTTATTTTTGAGCACAAGGGACTGTATTGGAGCAAAATACCCGGCACAGAGGGAGCAAAAACTCCAGAACCAAGTGATGATTATGTAATTCCATTTGGTAAGGGTAGAGTTGCATTACAGGCAGACGAAAGTAAAATTCTGTATGGAGAAGCCGTTGTAGTGATTACCTACGGAATGGGTGTGTATTGGGCATTGAAGGCCGCTGAAGAGTTTGACGAACAAATCAGTATAGTTGATTTGAGAACTTTAGCTCCGTGGGACGAAAAATTAGTGATCTCTGAAAGCAATAAACACGGTCGTGTTTTGGTCTTAACTGAAGAAAGTGCCTCCCCGAGTTTTGCAGGTTCTGTTCAGGGCAAAATACAATTGGAATGCTTTGAAAACTTAGACGCTCCTGTATTGCTGATGGGCGCTGAGGATGTACCAGCTATTCCCTTAAACAGCACCCTAGAACACACTATGCTTCCGAATGCTGAAAAAGTAGCTTCGAAGCTCCGAGAATTGCTCAAATATTAACCGCGGGTTATCCGGTAAAAAATCGGTATTTTAGTCGCTCAAAATAGAAGCAAATGAGCACAGCATTTCTAGGGATTATGGGTCCCAACCAAATGATCTTGATTCTTGTAGTCGTATTGCTATTGTTCGGTGGTCGTAAAATTCCTGAACTAATGCGTGGCCTAGGTCGTGGCGTAAAAGAATTTAAAGACGGTGTGGCTGAAGACGACATGAACGACGATTCAAAGGAATAAGCCAAAAGCCTTTCACCTATGAACAGCACTGCAAAAGCGGTACAAGAGTTTTTATCCAAAATTGAGCGGACTAAAGACCTGAATATTTTTTTAGAAGTATGGGGTGATGAGGCTCTAGAGCGGGCCAAAAAAATAGACCTTAAGATTTCTGAAGGAAAGGCAGGCAAGCTTGCTGGAATGGTAATCGCCTTAAAGGATAACATCTGTTACCGCGGTCACAAAGTCAGTGCTGCATCAAAAATTCTTGAAGGGTTTGAAAGCCAGTTTTCTGCAACAGCCGTTGAGCGACTACTCAAAGAGGATGCTGTTTTTATTGGGCGGACAAATTGCGATGAATTTGCAATGGGTTCAGCTAATGAGAACTCGGCCTATGGCGCGGTAAAAAACCCTATTGACCCCACCAAAGTGCCTGGAGGCTCAAGTGGCGGTTCTGCCGCAGCAGTTGCTGCAGGTCTATGTCATGTGGCATTGGGTTCTGATACTGGAGGTTCTATCCGCCAACCCGCAGCATTCACCGGAACTGTTGGGTTTAAACCTTCTTATGGAAGAATTAGCCGTCATGGATTAATTGCCTATGCTTCCAGTTTTGATCAGATTGGACCCTTCTCTAGTAATATTGCTGATGCAGCAAAGGTCATGGAGGTTATGGCTGGTGCAGATGATTTTGATGCTACTGCTATGCAAACACCTATGGCTCCGGCGACAAAATTGGCTCCAAAAAAAATAGCCTATTTAAAAACTGCCGTCGATCACCCCAAGGTGGATACAAAGGTGAAAAAGGCATTTCAAGCACAATTAGAATTGCTTGAAAACGCCGGGTGTGAAGTGGAGCCTGTAGAATTTGAATTATTGGATGCGTTGGTGCCCGTCTAT
>Ga0213865_10000890_pt1 | contig 19721 bp, 22 predicted proteins | sample PICome_6_FD_160100 | JGI IMG/M metagenome (GOLD analysis project Ga0213865, IMG submission 160100) | Coastal seawater microbial communities near Pivers Island, North Carolina, United States - PICO282 | ecosystem: Environmental > Aquatic > Marine > Coastal | place: USA: North Carolina...
TACACTAAGTCTTTTTTTTTATTTAACTTTTAAATCACGATTTTTACAATAATAATTTATCATTTTGAATAATATAAAAATTGCAATTATTGGGGGGCCATCAAGTGGAAAAACTTCTCTTATAAACAACCTTAAAAATAGGGGTTACAACTGTAAAGAAGAAGTTTCTAGAGAAATTATTAAAAAAGAGAAAGAGAGAGGAATTGATCAAATATTTCTTGATAGTCCAATTTGGTTCAGTGAAAAATTATTAACCCAAAGAATAAAACAATTTAAAGAAGCAGAAAAAAACTTTGATGAATATGTGTTTTTTGACAGAGGCATTCCAGATATTGTTGCTTACTTAGATTATATTAAATATGACTTTAGTAATATTTTCATTGAAGAAAGTTATAAGTATAGATATGATAAAGTATTTATTTTACCTCCATGGAAAGAAATATACATTCGTGATAATGAAAGGTATGAAACATTCGATCAAGCAGTTGTAATCAATGAATTTTTAGTCAAATGGTATACTAAATTTGGCTATGAGATTAAAAGTATCCCAAAGTTAAGTATAGAAAATAGAATTGATTTTATTTTAGATAATGTCTAAAAGAAAATTAAAATTTAAAGCAGTTTCAGTATGTAATAAAAATTCAGATGTTTGTAGAAACAAACAACTTTTAAAATTACTTTGATGAAAAAATACTTGATAATATGTGACACTTTAATGTTTGCCAAATAACTAATTAAGTATAATTTAATTAGTAATGAGATATTTGTAATTTAGCTCATATGATAAATAAAAATAATAAAATTGTTTTCATGGGAAGCCCTGATTTTGCTGTGTTTATACTCAAGGGTTTAGTTAAAAATAAATTTAATGTTGTAGGTGTAGTAACTTCACCCGATCGTCCTGCGGGTAGAGGACAAAAAATAAAGCAATCTCCTGTAAAAAAATATGCCTTGAATAACAAATTGAATTTGTTTCAACCTAAAAATTTAAAGGACCAAATTTTCATCAATAAACTAAAGGACTTAAATGCTGATTTACAGATTGTCGTAGCTTTTAGGATGCTTCCAAAAATTGTATGGAATTTACCTCCTTTAGGTACTTTTAATTTACATGCATCATTACTGCCAAATTACAGGGGTGCTGCACCCATAAATTGGGCAATTATAAATGGTGAAACCGTAACAGGTGTCACAACTTTTTTTATTGATGACAAAATTGACACTGGTGAAATAATAATGCAATCAAAAGTCAAAATTCTACCTTCTGATAATGCAGGAACTCTACATGATAAATTAATGACTGTTGGTCAAGAATTAGTATTGGAAACAATACAAAAAATCAATCAATCCGCTGAAACAAAACCGCAAATAAATAATAAAGAATTAAAGCCTGCACCAAAATTATTTAAAGATAATTGTAAAATAAAATGGGACAAAAACGCAAAACAAATTATGAATCAAATTAGAGGTCTAAATCCATACCCTGGTGCTTGGACTTTATTAATTAATAATGGTATTAAAATTGAAATAAAAATATTAAAGGTTAAATTTGAAAGACAATCTCACTCATACAAAATCGGAAATATTATTTCCGATAAGTCATCAATTAAAATTTGCATTCTTGATGGATTTATCAATTTAATTGAATTTAAATTTCCAGGGAAAAAACAAATGGATGTGAAATCATTTTTAAATGGTTTTTCTTTTGATATTAATGCCAAAGTGATTTAAAAATAAATCACTAAATTTATTTAGAGATTATAATTTTAACTTATGATTTTAGAAAAAGGGAAAATATTAATTGCTGAACCATCTATTATTGGAGATATTTCGTTTAATAGATCAATAATCCTTTTAGTTGAGCATGGCAATAATGGCTCAATTGGATTTATTTTAAATAAACCAATGAATTTGAATATTAGCGACTTAATCCCTGAAATCGAATCTAATTTTAAAATTTATAATGGAGGTCCGGTACAACAAGACAATCTTTATTTTATTCATAAAATATCTGATTTAATTCCAGAAAGTATAATGATATCAGAAGGCTTATATTGGAGTGGAAATTTTGAATATGTATTAAAACTAATCAAAAAAGGAGAGATTAATAAAAATGATATTCGCTTTTTTTTAGGATACTCAGGATGGGATTCTAATCAGTTGAATAATGAGCTAAATAACAATACCTGGATACTTGCTGAGAACTCTCACAATAAAAATATAATTACGGCCGTAGATGAAGTTTTTTGGAAAAACAAAATGCTTGATTTAGGTGGAGAATATAGTTTATGGTCAAATGCTCCAGAATATCCATCACACAACTAAGAAATCCTAATTTTTGTATTTAATAGATTAATAAGTTCTCGAGCTAAATCATCTGAATAAGTTTTTTTTCTGTACCTAGTTACAGAATTTACTCCTTGAATTACATTAGTTATGAAAATTGCGTCAGCTTTTTGGAGTTCAAATGGAGAAATTGTAACCTCTTGAACTGAGTAATGATCTGAATCAGAAATAATTTTAATAACTTGTTCACGTAATACGCCTTTCAAACAACCATCTGATAAAGGTGGAGTTTTAACAATACCATCTTTTAATAGAAAAACATTACCATTCAAGGCTTCAATTACATTTCTATTGGTATTTAAAATTAAACAGTTTTGATAATTATTTTCTTGAGCGAAAATGCTGCCAACAACATTTAAAACTCTATTGTTAGTTTTAATATTAGAAAGTAAATTTGGAGCAACAAAATAGTCTTTAAATAATTCTATTTCATATTTACTTTCGTTAATAACGTAAATATCATTTGCCAAAGGCTTAGCAGTAATCATATATTCAATATCACACGAGTTAGGAGTATATAAGCCTCCTCCTGTTCTGTATACAATTAGTTTAACTCTATATGACTTGGAGTTCAAATTAACTGCTTCAAGCAAATCCATTATTTGTTTTTCTAGAAACTCAAGAGTAAAATGCATTGGGATTTCCATACGCAAAATTCGCATGGAAGACATTAATCTGAAATAATGAGACTCCCAAAAAAGAGGTCTTTCATTAACTTTAATAGTTTCAAAAACTGCATCTCCTAAAGCTAAACCTCTATTTTCGATAGATAGACTAGCTTTATTCGACTCAATTATTAATCCATTGATGTTTACCATTCAATTAAATTGACAATGCAAATATAACCTAAAATGAAGATTTTAACGAGAACCCAGTACTTGTTTTAAACTTGATATTTGATTTTCCCAAAGCATTTTTGATTCTTCTACTTCATCGTCATCAGAAAAATCTGTAACAATTATTGAAACGTCTTTAGTTATACTATCAACCTGAATTCTTAATTCAAAAAAACTTGAATCGTCTTCACTATCAAGCCATTTAAATTTAATTCGTTCGGAACTTTTTTTTGTAATAAGCTTGGCCTGTTCCTCAGAGTCATCCCAAATAAACGTAAATAATTCTCCTCTTGAATTAACATTATCTGCAAACCATTCAGACAAACCTGAAGGAGTTGAAATATAATTATATAGTAGTTGGGGTGATGCTTGAATCGGAAATTCTATTTCAAATTTGACTTTGGTTTTCATGGTTATGTAATTTGAATTCCAATATATACAATAATTTATAGTTTAGAAAGAAAAAATAATTTTAAAAACGTTTTTTTTTGAAAGCCCACAAATTTGTTTCTATATTTGCTGCCATTATAAAAGGCGTGGTAGCTCAGTTGGTTAGAGCGTCGGATTCATAACCCGGAGGTCGGGAGTTCAAATCTCCCCCACGCTACAATTAAATTTTCAAATTTTGTCATGCGAACATCTTTATAAGTTCGTTTATATCCAAGATTTTTTGACTGCTATCTGACATTTTTTTAAGAGTAATTTTGTTTTGTTTAATTTCTTCGTCTCCGACCAAAGCAACATAAGGGATATCTTTCTTATTTGCATATGAAATTTGTTTTTTTAACTTTACAGGATCTGGATACAACTCAGCAATAATACCAAATTCTCGTAATTTCTTGATTGATTTTAAGCAATAAATACTTTCTTGATAACCAAAATTTGAAAATAATATTTGGGTTGACTGATAGTTTGGGTTGGGAAATAATCCTAATTCCTCAAGTATTAAAGCGATTCGATCTAGACCAAAACTAATTCCAACTCCACTTACACCTTTTAAGCCAAATATTCCAGTTAAGTCATCATAACGTCCTCCTCCACCAATAGAACCCATTGACACCCCCTTAGGAGGACTTACTTCAATAATTGAACCGGTATAATAATTTAAACCACGAGCTAATGTAACATCAAATTCAAATTTTACTTTTTTCAATCCAAGTTCACTAATTGTATTAAAAATCCACTCTAGTTCAGAAATACCAACCTTCCCTATTTCAGAATCTGCAAGAATAGTCTTAAGTGAATCCAGTTTAGAATTAAAGTCTCCAGATAAATCAAAAATTGGTTGCATTGTATCAATACTTTTTGAAGAAATACCATTTTTTAACATTTCATCTTTAACCAATTCAATTCCAATTTTATCTAATTTATCTAGAGCTACTGTAAAATCTGTAATTTTATTATCAGCACCTATTAATTCTGCAATTCCTGACAGAATTTTTCTGTTATTTATTTTAACAGAAACACCTTCTAATTTTAAATCCGAAAAAACTGAATCATACAATTGAATAAATTCTATTTCTTGTAAAAGAGATTTTGACCCAACTACATCTGCATCACATTGATAAAATTCTTGAAAGCGACCACGCTGTGGACGATCAGCACGCCAAACTGGTTGAATTTGATATCGTTTAAAAGGAAATGTGATTTCGTTTTGATATTGGACTACATAACGAGCAAAAGGAACAGTTAAATCGTATCTTAAAGCCTTTTCAGAAACTGAATTTGAAAAATTAAAAAACTCATTATTTTTTAATGCTTTTAAATCAGCTTTTTTAACTTTTTCACCTGAATTTAAAATCTTAAATATTAAACGATCTCCTTCATTACCGTATTTACCAAGAAGAGTTTCAGAAAGTTCAAAACTAGGAGTCTCAATTGGAGTAAAGCCAAACTTCTTAAAATTTGATTTAATTATATTAAAAATATATTCACGTTTAGCAATTTGCTGTGAATTAAAATCTCTAGTTCCCTTTGGTATGCGAGGTTTTGAAGACATTAGATAAGTTTATTAACAAATATCTAATTTTTTAAGACTCTATCCAATCAGTTTATCAAAATACTTAAATAATTCCCCTTTTGTTATCGAAGCTCCCTGCTCAATTAACTTAAATACATTAAGTTTTATATCCTCACTAAATTCTTTTTTAGAATTAAATATTTCAACATTTTCAGACATTAGATTCTCTCTAAGCCATGAAAATCCTTCTTCAGTGGTTAGGTCAATTAAATCAATATTTATTTTAACTCCAATAAGTGAAATAGAATTATTCAAGACTTGAAATAAATAAATGTGCTTACTGGAAATGTTTTCTAAATATTTTACTTTTGATAAAACACCTTCCCAAACAAGATCACTAAAAACATCCATTACACTACTAGCTAATTCAAGTTTCTCAAGCTTCAATTTGCTCCACTCGTCAGCGGTAATTGATTGAGTAGCTAAAAAATTAATGAACTCTTTATGAAGTTCCTCAAATTGTTCCTTAGTTAATCTTCTATATTTCATAATAAAAAAAGGTCTGTTTTATCAAACAGACCTTTTATAATTAGGTATGAAATTATCCTTTTTCAGGTATAATTTCGAAATCTAAATCAACTGTTACGTCTCGGTGTAAGCGAACTTGGGCATTATATTTCCCAAGTCTTTTGACATTTCCTCCAGTTACCGTTATGAACTTCTTCTCGATTTTTTGGCCAGCTTTTTCAAGAGCAGCAGAAACATCGCTATTATTAACTGAACCAAATAACTTATCTCCACTTCCTACCTTTGCAGAAATTTTAATCTCCAAAGCTTTGATAGATTTCGCAATTTTATTTGCGTCATCAACTATTTTCTTTTCTTTAAAAGACCTTTGCTTTAAATTTTCAGCAAGTACTTTTTTGGCGGATGATGTAGCAAGTATAGCATGGCCTCCAGGTATTAAAAAATTTCTACCATAACCATTCTTAACTGTTACAACATCATCTTTGAAGCCTAGTCCCTCAACATCTTGTTTTAATATTAATTCCATTGTTATTATGATAATTTTATTTTAATAAATCAGCAACATAAGGCATCAAAGCCAAATGTCTAGCTCTTTTTACAGCTACAGATACTTTTCTTTGGTATTTAAGAGATGTTCCTGTTAAGCGCCTTGGTAAAAGCTTACCTTGCTCGTTAACGAATTTTAGTAAAAAATCAGGGTCTTTATAATCAATATATTTAATACCTGATTTTTTGAAACGACAATACTTTTTGGACTTATTTGTTTCTATATTTAAAGGGGTTAAATATCTTATTTCACCACTTTTTTTACTGCTAGCTTGTTGTTCGATTGACATAATTATGCTTTGGTTTTTAATTTATCTCTTCTTCTTTCCGCCCATGATATTGCGTGTTTGTCTAATTTAACCGTAAGATAACGCATGAAGCGTTCGTCACGTCTAAATTCAACCTCAAGAGAACTGATAGCTTCTCCTGGAGCAGTGTACTCAAATAAGTGGTAAAAACCACTTTTTTTGTTTTGAATAGGGTAAGCTAGTTTTTTTAGCCCCCAATCTTCTTTTGATACCATCTTAGCTCCTTTTGAAACAAGAAAATCTTCGTATTTCTTTACTGTTTCCTTTATCTGGTCATCAGATAAAACGGGATTTAAGATGAAAACAGTTTCGTAATGATTCATAAATTATGTTTTTAAAATGCGTGCAAATCTAAGTAATAAATACGGTTTTGACAACACAATTTTTATCTTTTTAGAAAATAATAAATTGCATTTTAACGCATTTTCTTGGTTTTAATCGATTTATTTATTTATAATTGTATTCAAAATAACTCTAAACTGTCGAACCCCTAACCAGTTAGTCATGATTATTAATGCTATTGTTATTGATCCTAATGCGTTACAACGCATGGACACTGTAAAAAAATCAAATGACCACGAGTCGATTAACTTATTGGCTGAATTCAATTCATGTATAGAAGCCAATGATTTTTTAATTAATACCAATGTTGATTTAATTTTCTTAGAAGTAGACATGACCAAAATTAGTGGTTTTGAATTTTTGGACATTCTTGATGCTTCAAACATAACTACTCCAGAAATCATAATAACATCCAAAAATACAGATCATGCTTTTAAATCATATAGTTATGGTGTTATTGATTATTTAGCAAAACCTTTAAGTCAGGAACTTTTCGATAAATCAATTGAAAAAGTTCTCAAAAAATTGAATCTTTCTAGCATTAAAAAACAAACTAAAGAAAGTCAACACATTTTTGTTAAAAGCAATCTTAAAAAAAGAAAAGTTTTTATTAGAGATATCAAATGGATTGAGGCTTTAGGTGACTATGTGAAACTTATTACTACGAATGGAAGCTACGTCATATTATCAACCATGAAAGCTTTTGAAAATGACCTACCTTCTGGGAGATTTTTACGTATCCATAAATCTTATATAATAAATTTAAGAAAAATCGAGCGTTACAATAGTCGATTTGTAGAAATTGATAATTTTCAAATACCTCTTAGCAGAAATAAGAAAAGTCACTTAAGTCAAGCGCTGGAGTCAACTGATTAAACTTTTGAATCAATAATTATCTACATTAATTATCATTCTTATTGGTCGAAACTGCTTTGAACTTAAAAAACTTTGTTTCACTTTTAAAATAGCTTTCTTTGTCTTTTTTAAAGAAAAGTCTTCAGGGATTTTTATTAATATATTCTTATTATATAAATTTCTAACTCTAGGTATCGATGGATATTCTGGGCCTAATACATATTCTCCAAATATATTAGCCAATGATACTTTCAGCCATTCAGACCCGCTATTAACAAGGTTAAAATCGCGATGTTTTAATGTGATCTTTATTAACTTGAAATAAGGAGGATATTTGTATATTTTACGCTGGAACAATTGCTCATCAAACATTGCATCATAACTATTTGATGAAACTTGTTGCAATATATTATGATTTGGATTAAAGGTTTGAATTAAAACTAAGCCTCTAATGTCAGTTCTACCTGACCTACCAGCTACTTGCTGTAAAAGCTGAAAACTTCTCTCGTGAGATCTAAAATCAGGAAAATTAATTAACTGATCAGCATTTAAAACCCCAACTAGTTTTACATGTCTGAAATCTAGTCCTTTAGTAAGCATTTGAGTACCAACAAGTATATCAATATTTTTTTTCTCAAACCTTTCTATTATATTGTCGTAATCAAATTTTCCTCTTGTAGTATCAAAATCCATTCTCTCCACTGTTGCATTTGGAAATAACTTTTTTACTTCTTCTTGAATTTGCTCAGTTCCAAAACCCTTATATTCAAGATCATAACCACCACAAGCATTACAATTTTTATTTAAAGAAATAGTATAGCTACAATAATGACATCGCAATTGCTGTTTAATTTGGTGATAAGTTAAACTAACATCACAATTCGAACATTGAGGGGTATGACCGCAGGTTTTACAACTAATGATGGGAGAATACCCTCTTCTGTTTTGAAATAAAATAACTTGATATCCAGATTCTAAAGTATTTTTAATCTCACCCACTAGGCGATCACTAAAATGACCATCCATACGTTTTCTCTTATATTTGTCTGCTAAATCAATTAATTCAATATTTGGTAGCATAACATTGTTATACCTCTTTTTCAATGGCACATACCCAAATTTATTTTTTTTATTTGCATTAAAATAACTTTCAATACTTGGAGTCGCAGAACCTAAAATTGTTTTTGCCTTGAAAAAATTAGATAACACTATAGCTGTATCCCGTGCGTGATATCTTGGAGATGGATCAAATTGTTTATAGGATGGTTCATGTTCTTCGTCAACAATAATTAATCCCAACTTTTTGAAAGGTAGTAATAACGCTGAACGAGCACCAATTATAATCCTAGCTTCATCTGAATCCATAATAACTTTATTCCATATTTCAACGCGTTCGTTTGGGTTAAATCTGGAATGATATACAATAACTTTTGAGCCAAAAATCTCTTTAAAACGAAAAACTAGTTGAGATGTTAAAGCAATTTCAGGGATCAAAAAAAGAACTTGTTTTCCTGATGTAATGATCTCTTCGATATACTTAATGTAAACTTCAGTTTTGCCGGAAGAAGTTACTCCATGAAAAAGACAAACTGACTTATTACTTAACTCTTTCTTTATATGATTAAATGCTGTAGATTGATCATGACTTAAATTAATTATACGCTCAGAATTAATTGAATCAAAACCAATTCTATCAATCTCAATAAAGAATTCCTCAAATATTCCCTTTGTAATTAATGTTCTTATTTGTGAAGATGTTGAGGATGAAAATAACCTTAAATCAGAAACTTTTACTATGGACTGCTCACTTGCCAAGGATATAAAAGATAATACTATTGAACGTAATTTTTTAGCTCTTGTTAATTTAGTTTCCAATTTTTTTAAAAAATTCTCATCTGAGAATTCTTTCGAAAATTTAACACATCTGACAAGCCTTGGCTTGTAGTTCTTAACAAGATTGTGGCTAGTAGTCAAAATTTTTGATTCAATTAGTGGATTTATTATTGAAAAAACATTTTTTTTATTCAAAATAGATTGAATTTCTTCAACTCTCAGAACTGACTGTTGTTTAAGCGCTTCAATAACTAAATACTCATCATCACTAAGATTATTTGACTCAATATCAAGATCTGGATTTTGAGAAATTAAAGTTTCGCTTTTTAACAAAAATGCGTTAGGAATAGACGCAGACATTACATCTCCAATATTACACATGTAATATTCAGATATCCAGGACCATAGTCTAAACTGATTTAATGTCACAATAGGTTTAGAATCCAAAATCGAATGAATTGACTTACAATCATAAGAAGTTGGTGCTTTGTTATGTAATTTATACACTATTCCAGTATAAATTTTATTTTTACCAAAAGGGACACAAACTCTTACTCCAGGCTGAATAAATTTTGATTCCGCTTCAGTAATAGCATATGTGAAATTACGCTCTAGTGGTAAGGGTAGAATAACATCAACAAAATATTTATGATAAACTAACATAGATCTTTCAACTTTTGCAAAGAAGTATTAAGCTCAAAACCAAGTATTAAAATTATAGCATTTAACCATAAATAAAACATCAATACTACTAACGCTCCAATTGACCCATATAGCTGATTGTAAGAGGAAAAATTATCAATATAAACACTAAATAAGAAAGAATTTAAAATAACCAGAATCATAGTTAACAATGCTCCTATTGAATAAAAACTACTTCTTTCTAATTTTGAATTACCAAAAAAATATAAAACAGAAATTCCAATGTAAATCATTAATGAGAAAAATAGAAATTTAAGAATATTTAACCACACTAATTCAGATGAGGAATCCAAAAAATCTAAATTTTCATAAATTGGATGAACTACATATATTTCTATGAATCCTAAACCAGCAATAGTTAAAATTAAAATTACAACCAACAAAAGTGAAACTCCAATTGCATGAATGTATTGATTTATGAAATTTCGATTTAATTGTTGATGATATGAATTCTGAAAACCTGAAAAAATTGCATTAACACCGTTTGCCATCAAAAACATTGATACAATAAAAACAGACGATAAAAGCCCACCTGTGCTCTGATTATTGATGTTATCAAATATATTTTTATTAAAAAAATCGGATGTAGTTGGTGGTAATGTTGTATTTAAAACCCTCAGAAAATCATTTTGAAAACCATCAATTGGTATGTAGGGGATCAGTATTAGAATGAATAACAAAAATGGGAAGATTGCCATAAAAAAACTAAAAGCAATAGCGCTGGCTCTAATAGTAAGAGCACCGTGAATAATACCCAAAATATACATTTCAAGTAAATCATAAAGTGAAAGCCCAGTTAATCCTGGGAGCTTAATAGACTTGATAAAATTTATGATCCATCGCAAAAGAGGAAACTTTTCAAATATATTTTTTACCGATTTATTCATTAAAAGGCCTTCAAGCTTAGGTCTAAATTGTAAACTGAATGAGTTAATGCACCAGAGGATATATAATCGACTCCACACTCTGCATAATGACGTAACATAACCTCATTAATTCCACCTGAGGATTCAGTTTCACAACGTCCTGCAATGAAATCAACTGCTTTTTTAGTTTCATTTACACCAAAATTATCAATCAAAATCCTATTTGCTCCTCCATGCTGTATAATTTCATCTATTTCATCCATATCACGAGCTTCTACAATAATTTTTAAATTTAAATTATTATACTCTAAATATTGAACAGTTTGGTTCAAAGCTTGAGTAATCCCCCCAGCAAAATCAATATGATTATCTTTCAGCATAATCATATCATACAGACCAAATCTATGATTAACACCTCCTCCAATTGAAACCGCCCATTTTTCTAATGCGCGTATCCCTGGAGTTGTTTTTCGTGTATCAAGAATTTTAGTATTTGTTCCTTTCAATAAATTAACAAATTCGGAAGTTTTTGTAGAAATAGCACTCATTCGCTGCATAGCATTTAAAACTACCCTCTCAGATTTCAAAATTGATTGCTGAGATCCCATGACTTCAAAAGCAATATCTCCAAATTTAACAATAGATCCATCATTAATTTTAATTTTCACATGAAGTTTAGGGTCAACGTACTTAAATACTTTCAAAGCAAACTCCACTCCGGAAAGCACTCCTTTATCTTTAACAATTAAATGAGCTTTTCCAAAAGTTCCATTTGGAATACATGCCAATGAACTGTGATCGCCTTGCCCAACATCTTCTCTAATAGCATTAGCAATAATAATATCAATCTCTTTCTGAAAATCAAACGAATTAATCATTAATGTATAGTTTTAAAGCTAAATTAATGATTTGAAGTATTATAATACAAAATTGACATCTATTTTATTTTTAACTTTGATTTATGAAAATTAAACTATTGGTAGTTGGAAAAACAGACAATATTATGTTGTTGGAATTAATTGAAACTTTTAAAAAAAGAATTAATAGATATTTAAATTTTTCAATTGAAATTATACCCGATTCCAAACAAAGAAAAAAACTTAGTAAAGAAAAACAAAAAAGCAAAGAAGGTGAATTAATTATTAATAAATTGATGGCGAATGACAGAATGTTTTTATTTGATGAGAATGGAAAATCATTTAGTTCAGTTGATTTTTCAAATTTGATTCAAAAACAAATGAATTCGGGAATTAAGCAAATTGTTATGGTAATTGGAGGTCCTTATGGTTTTTCTAAAAGTGTATATGAAAAAGCCCATACAAAAATTTCTCTTTCAAAAATGACATTCACTCATCAGATGGTAAGATTAATTGCGGTTGAACAAATTTATAGAGGTTTGACAATTTTAAAAAATGAACCTTATCATCACCAATAAATTATGATTAAAATTGTATTTGCAACAAATAATAAAAATAAAATAAAAGAAGTTCAAAAATTACTTCCTACTAATATTAAACTCATAGGTCTTAAGGATATTGGATGTAAAGATGATATCCCAGAAACACAACACACAATTAAGGAAAATTCAATACAGAAAGTTAATTACATTAATTCAAAATATAATTTAGATTGCTTTGCTGATGATACTGGACTAGAAATTAGTGCTTTAAATGGTGATCCTGGAGTTTTTTCAGCTAGATATGCAGGATCAGAAAGAAATTCAAAAAAAAATATTGAAAAAGTATTAAAGAATTTAAATAATATTAAAAATCGAAATGCACGTTTTAAAACTGTAATAGCACTTAGTTACAAAGGAGAAATTTTAACTTTTGAAGGGGTTTGTGAAGGAGTTATTAGTAATGAAATTCAAGGTGATGGCGGATTTGGTTATGATCCAATTTTTAAACCAAATGGAATAAACAAAACCTTTGCAGAATTATCATTTGACGAAAAAAATAAAATTAGTCACAGAGCAATAGCAATAAAAAAATTAATTGATTATTTTAATAAATTAAAATCTTAATTAGTGTACATTTGCGGCAAATCCTCAGGGTGAGGATGTGTTATAAGGAGTTCAAAATTGTAAAGTAAGCTTCTGAGGTAACATCACTAACGCTTAGAAAACAACAATGAACACATTCCTAAATTTAGGAATTGAAAAGCATCTTCTTAATGCAATCAATGACCTAGGATTTGAAACTCCAAGTGAAATCCAACAAAAAACAATACCAAAGTTATTATCAACTGAGTGTGATCTTGTTGCATTGGCTCAAACTGGTACTGGAAAAACAGCTGCATTTGGATTCCCAATGCTTCAAAAAATTGATATCAAAAGCCGGACTACTCAAGGATTAATTTTATCTCCTACAAGAGAACTCTGTATACAAATTACAAATGAATTAAAGCTTTATGGTAAATATTGTAATGGTCTAAATGTAACTGCTATATATGGAGGTGCAAGTATTACGGATCAAGCTAAAAATATAAAACGTGGTTCACAAATAATTGTAGCTACTCCAGGAAGAATGAAAGATATGATTAGTAGGCGATTAGTTGATATTTCAAAAATTGATTATGCTGTTTTAGATGAAGCTGACGAGATGCTAAATATGGGATTTTTTGAAGATATTAAAAGTATTTTATCTCATACACCTGAAAATAAATCTACATGGCTTTTTTCAGCAACAATGCCCAAAGAAGTGTCACTAATAGCAAAAAAATTCATGTTTTCCCCAACAGAAATTACCGTTGGTCATAAAAATACTGGAAGTAAAAATGTTTCACATGAGTTTTATATGGTCGCCTCTAGAGACAGATACCCTGCACTAAAACGACTTGCAGACGCAAATCCAGAAATATTTGCAGTAATCTTTTGCAGAACAAAAAGAGAAACTCAAAAAGTAGCGGAAAAACTCATTGAAGATGGTTATAATGCAGGAGCATTACATGGAGATCTAAGTCAAAACCAAAGAGATTTAGTTATGAAATCATTCCGCAATAAACAAATTCAAATGCTAGTAGCAACTGATGTTGCTGCTAGAGGAATTGACGTAGACGATATCACACACGTGATAAACTACCAATTACCTGATGAGATAGAAACATATACGCACAGAAGCGGAAGAACAGGTCGAGCTGGTAAAAATGGAATCTCTATTGTGATAATAACAAAAAGTGAAGCACGAAAAATTAAAGCAATAGAGAAAATAATTCAAAAACAATTTGAGAAAAAAGAAATACCAGATGGTATAGAAATATGTGAAATTCAACTTAAATCCCTTGCTCAAAAAATCCATAAGACTGAGGTTAACCAAGAAATAGAAAATTATCTTGAAGAAATTAATAAGTTATTTGAAAACCTTACAAAGGAAGAAATAATAAAAAAATTCTTTTCGGTCGAGTTTTCAAGGTTTTTTAATTACTATGCTAAAGCAAAAAACTTAAATAGCCCTAATGATCTTAAATCAGCAGAGAGACATAATTCAAATTCGATTAGATTTTTTATTAATATTGGTAAAAAAGACGGATTTGATTGGATGAGTCTAAAAGATTTTTTGAGAGATAGTTTAGAACTCAGACAAGATGATATTTTTAAAGTAGATGTAAAGGATAGTTTTTCTTTTTTTAACGCTGAGACTAATAATTTAGCTAAAATATTAGAGTTTTTTAAAGATTATGAGATTAATGGACGTTTTGTGAATGTAGAAATAACCGATAATAAAGAAAGAGTTAAACAGAAAAGAAGTCGAAAAAGACGAGGGGAAAAGCGAAAAAATGAATCAATTTCCAAAAGAAGAAATTCAAATAATACGAAATCACAAAAAAAAGATTTTAAGGGCTCTAGACCAAGAAGAAATCGAAGAAAATAACTATAAGTTAATTTTAAGACAAATTTAAATAAGATATTGGGTTTATGTAGTTTCTTTATTAATTTTATGAATCGATTTTTTTTATGAAAAAGATTTTACTTTTTATTGCTTTTTTAATAATTCCTGGACTTACACAATCTCAAACAGAGCCCATAGTTAAAGGTCTTATTATAGACGGTGCTAACGATAAGCCAATTGAAAATGTAAATATTGTTAACCTAAATCAAGTTAATGGAACAATAACAAATAAGTTGGGGGAATTTGAAATTGAAGCAAAACCTAATGACACAATTCATTTATCATATTTGGGATATAAATCGATAAAAGTAAGAGTTACTAATGATTGGATTAATTTTGGGAATAGGACTACAATAAAATTAACTGAACTCGCATTAGCTCTTGAAGAAGTTGTTGTAAATAAATTAAAACTCACAGGATATTTAGAAATTGATATTAAGCAAGTTCCTATTCAAAAAAATGTACGTTATAGTATTTCAGGCTTAAATACTGGATACGAATCAAGTCCAAAAAACCCAACAATGGTAACAAAAGTATTGGGAGCTATTTTTAACCCGGCAAACTTTCTCTATAATATTTTTGGAAAAAAATCACGTGAAATGCGTAATCTAAGGAAAATTAAAGAACAAGACGAAATTCGAAATATTTTATCTTCTAGATTTGATAGAGAAATGTTAACAGCTCTGCTTAAAGTTGATAAAATTGATTTGGAACTTCTTGTTAGTGAATGCAATTATTCTGATGATTTCATCAAGACAGCTAATGATCTTCAAATATTAGATGCTATAAGTGAATGTTATGAAGAGTACAAAATTTTAAGCCGAGGTCGTTAATTTAATTCTATTCTGATCTATTTTTTTCTTCTATCCACTTTGATAAATACATTGTTGATTTCAAAGTGTGATGATTTAAAATTAATCCGACTATATTATTTAATCTATGACTAATCAAATTTTCACTCAAAAATTTTAAATACTTTAAAAATTTAGCATTAAATATTTTTGTTGAAAATCTGTTTTTTAAAATATTAAAGCCATTTTTTTGGGAATTAATCCAAAGTTTTTTGTCTAGATATAGTTGAATAGCCTTTTCTACAAATTCTATGGAACTGTTTTCAACAAAACCATTAATTTTAAATTGACCACTAATTCCCTCAGAAGCCATACTTGACATAACACAAGGAGTACCACTTAGCATAGCATCGAATATTTTTCCCTTTAAACCAGCTCCAAAAGAAATTGGAGCCAATAAAACTCGATATGAACTTAAAACATCAATTGAATTATCAGCTCTTCCCTTAATAATAAAATTGACAGACTTATCACTTAATAACATATGCTCAGAGGTTATATAAGATCCATAAATATGTAGCTCTGAATTTTTAAACTTAGAATAAATTTTAGGCCAAATAACATTTTTAAGATGGAGAACTGTATCTAAATTTGGGGGGTGTAAAAAACTTCCAATAAAAACAAAGTTTTTTCTTTTATCAAATGAAATGGATGCATTTTTTTGAGTTAAATTTTTTGTTTCGAAAACAAATGGAAAATAAAATAGTAATGATGAATCTATACCTAAATTAATTAAAATTTCCATTTCTGACTCAGAAATGATTAAAGATAAATCTGATCTTAATATACTAGCTAGTTCACGTTTAGCAATATCTGTAGTCAAAAAATCTTTTGAAAATATTTTATCTCTATTAATGGTATTTTGTCTAGCTTTTCTAAGAAAATGTAAATCTTCAGTATCAAGTATTCTTAGAGAATTAGGAGAATATTTTTCTACTCGCCAACCAAATTGTTCCTCAGAAATAAATCTATCAAACAAAACTAAAGATGGGTTTAATTTTTCAATAAAATTGTCAAAACTCGAATCATTTAATTTAATTGAGACTATATCTATTCCTAAATTTTCAAGTGGATATGAATAAATACTTTTAGAAGATGTTGTAGCAAATGTTATTTTGTAACCATCATTTATAAATAAATCAAATAATTGAAGTAAACGAACTCCTGCAGCAGAGGATGAAGGCTCAGGATAAACTTGACCAATACATAGTAAGTTCTTAGACATACTGATTTATTAATTTGAATATCAAAAATATAAATTAAAAGATTGATGATTAATAAAAATTATAACTTCTCATTAAAAGTAATATCTTTGCATCTTTAACATATGTCAAATGTCGTTATCTGTTTTAAATGCTATTTCTCCAATTGATGGTCGATATCGATCAAAAGTAACTGAACTTGAAAGTTTTTTTTCTGAACAAGCACTAATTAAATATAGAATATTAATTGAAATTGAATATTTCATAGCCCTATGCGAAGCTAAAATTGACCAATTGTCAACATTTGATGAAAAATTATTTGTGGAACTTAGATTAATTTATGATAATTTTTCAACTGAGGATGCAAAACAAATTAAAAATATTGAAAACACAACAAATCATGATGTTAAAGCTGTTGAATATTTTATAAAGGAAAAATTCGATTCATTGGGAATTAGTGAATATAAAGAATTTATCCATTTTGGACTTACATCTCAGGATATAAATAATACAGCAATTCCGTTAAGTGTTAAAATTGCAAATGAAAAAGTATACATTCCATTTGTTGAAGAGCTCATAAATAAGTTAGAGCAACTTTCAAATGATTGGTCAAACATACCAATGCTTGCAAGAACTCACGGTCAACCTGCTTCCCCTACCCGACTTGGAAAAGAAATTAATGTTTTCAAAGTTAGACTTGAAGAACAGTTAAAAGTATTAAATAAAATCCCCAACGCAGCTAAATTTGGAGGGGCTACCGGTAATTTTAATGCCCACCATTTAGCTTATCCAAAACAAAACTGGAAAAAATTTGCAAATAATTTTTTAGTCAATAAACTTGGACTATATCATTCTTTTCCAACAACACAAATAGAACATTATGACCATTTAGCTTCTCTTTTTGATGCAATGAAAAGAATAAATTCAATCATGATTGATTTAAATCGTGATTTCTGGACTTATATTTCAATGGATTACTTTAAACAAAAAATAAAAAAAGGTGAAGTTGGAAGTTCAGCTATGCCTCACAAAGTTAACCCTATTGATTTTGAAAATAGTGAAGGTAATCTTGGTATTGCTAATGCTGTTTTTCAGCATCTTGCTTCAAAATTACCAGTATCTAGACTTCAAAGAGATTTGACAGACAGTACTGTATTGAGAAATATAGGAGTACCTTACGCTCATACAATAATTGCTTTTAAGTCAACAATAAAAGGTCTTAATAAGCTATTGATTAATAAAAATAAGATAGCAAGTGATCTTGAGCAAAATTGGGCGGTTGTGGCTGAAGCAATTCAAACTATTTTAAGAAGAGAAGGGTATCCTAACCCATATGAAACTCTGAAAGGATTAACTCGAACTAATTCTGTAATAAACTCAAATTCAATTTCAGAATTCATTAATAATTTAGACATAAGCGATAAAGTTAAAGAAGAATTAAAGAAAATTACACCTTCAAATTACACTGGGATATAACATTCAACTAAAATATAAATTCATTAAAATCTATCTTGGTAAGTTTACTTAAGTCAATTTCGTTCAATAACCTTCGTAATTTAAAAAATTTTTCTAATTCCATTTCGTTGCCCAAAACCCTAATGATTGCAAAACCTGTTTTATTCGAATTAACAAATATTACAATTTCTTTCAAAAATCCATTATTATCAACTGTGTAAACTCTAACCTTACCGTCTTTGGGATTACCTAAACTAATAATCCTTTCATAGCTGGAATTAGTGAAAAGTTGGTTAATTTTAAGCAATTCCTCAGAGTATTTGGTATGATTAATTGAATCAAGACTAAATGACAAAATATTGAATTTACTAATACTACTGAGAGCTTCTTTCTCACTAGAACTCATTTCAAAAGAGTCAAGGCCTAAGACAGAAATAGGCACATCAATTGATATAAATCCATTTTTTTCTTGATTATCTACAAAATACGTCTGTAAGCTTGGTGCAGAACTGCAGCAGCATAAAACTATTCCAATAATAGGAAATAATTGAAAAATTATTTTTTTAAACATTATTCAACACTAACTACCTTCTAGTTTTACGCCCATTTGATACATTATTTAAGGCACCTCCTCCTGGAACGTCAAGTTTTTGTGTTAAATTTGAAATAGTTCTAAGATCAATATTACCCAATAATGAAAGTAAAACAGTATCGTAAGACCTGCCTCCAACTGAATTATCATTTCCAGTAACAAACATTAAAAGTTCATCAACCATATACTCTTTACTTCCAGATTTAACATAAAATTTAATATTTTGGTTACCCTCTTTAATACGCATAAGTTCTTCAAGATTTTTCAATTCAACGTACGAATCGACATCATCACTAATTGATCTAGAAACTTCATTATCATTTGTTGAATAGACTGTTAAACTATTTAAACTTTTAAATTGATTTATTAATACGTCTGCTTCAGAATCACCAGAATCAATATTCATATCACCTAACATTTTAAACATCTTACTATTGATTAGTATCGAAGTAACGTTATCCATGTCCTCATACTTATCAAAAAGGCTCTGTGAAAAAATTGAAGTTGATATAACTAAAAATAAAATTGTAAATATTTTTTTCATGATTTTAGAATTATTTTATTAATCTTTTAGTAGTTAAATTATAATTTTTTAAGTGGTTAATATTTTGT
>Ga0213865_10000892_pt1 | contig 19717 bp, 15 predicted proteins | sample PICome_6_FD_160100 | JGI IMG/M metagenome (GOLD analysis project Ga0213865, IMG submission 160100) | Coastal seawater microbial communities near Pivers Island, North Carolina, United States - PICO282 | ecosystem: Environmental > Aquatic > Marine > Coastal | place: USA: North Carolina...
CGTTCACCATTCCACCATCAAGGTGTAGGACTTGCCCTGTCAAATTGTCAGGAGCATCCGTGAGGAGCCAATGCATTGCCGAAGCGGCCTCTTCTTTCTGATTAATGCGTTGAGTTGGAATCTTTTGAGCTGCAGTCTCCCGCATTGCATCACTTGAGAGGATTTTACTCGCCATCTTCGTGTCAGTAAGGCCAGGAGCAACAGCATTGATTCTCAATCCACGGCGTGCATATGTTGCTGCTGATGCACGAACCATTGCTTCAATACCACCTTTGGCAGCAGCAATTGCTTCATGATTCACCAATCCAAGAGAACCAGCAACGCTTGAGGAGAAAACCATGCGTCCCTTTCCTTGGCGAAGCATGGCTTTTCCTGCAATGGATAACGCTAGGAATGCAGAGGTGAGATTTGTGGCAATGACCTCTTCAAAGGCCTCTTTATTCAAAGCATGTGGGGGGCGGATAACGATTGATCCAACACAGTGCAGCAAACCGTTGATGTCACCATGGTCCTTCGCTTCTGCGACGCATTGTTTCATGTCATCTTCACTCGTTGCATCTCCAACCGTGACCGTTATTCCACGGGAGGTTAATGCATCCTTCTGTTCTTCATTTCGAATGAGACAGTGTATGTGGTGTCCATCATCGAGGAGTCGTGTGATTACATCTTGCGCAATGTCGCTGTTTCCGCCAATTATCAGATAGTTCATGCCTCGTAGAACTCAGGTTGCCTTTTGAATCGCAGTTTTCATCCATAGCAAAAACATCTCTTGAAAACCACCGACAACAGCGTAGATTCATGGAGGAGGCAGATGCTTGGTTGGCTGATGTCAAGTCCGTCCACATTTTAGGGGCCGGATTGCGACAAGATCGACCTGCACATCAAGCATTTCATGATGCAGGCCATCTCGGGTATAGGATGATACCTGTGCATCCTAAAGATGCTGGTAGCACCCTTCTAGGGCGCCCAATTCGTCCGCATCCTTGGGTTGATGAAGAACCTGAATTATTCGTTCTGTTTCTTTCACCTGAACGTGTCATGGGGCAACTTCGCTCCTGGTTACTTGAAGGCCGTAGCATTCCATTCATTTGGCTCCAGCCAGGAGCAGAAAGCGATGATGTTCTGGAGTTTCTTCAATCTGCGAAGATCCAACACAGTACTGGAAGGTGTTGGGTTGTAACTGTTCGCGATGGAGAGATACACTGCAACAATTCGATTGAGGAACAACGATGGTATCTGCAGACTACGTCACTCGATGGAAGTGAATGTTCGGTCTGGAGAGCCTTTGAATTTGGAACAGAACATGTTTGTAGTGAACCGCTTGAGTGGGTTGGGGATTCCGTCGATCTGATTCGTTCAAACGAAACAATTCCACGCTACATACGTTCTTTGAAAGATGATGATGAAACTCTTGAACAAGCAGCGTTGCGTTTAGCCAACTAATTACAATGACTGTTCAATCTCATAAATACGGTCACGTAGTCGGGCAGCCTCTTCGAAATCAAGCTGCTTTGCTGCTTCTTTCATTGCCGATTTTAATTCAGCGAGTAAATCCATTCGCTGTTCAGGTGTAAGCGAAGATTTCACATCATCTGGTTCATCATAAGTCAATTGAATTTTTGAATTTTCAATTGGAGTTTTAATTTCACTATGGGCCCAAGCACCAGCGCCTAAATTTAATTTTGAGGCCCAATCCCCATCCTTTCGGCCACCTTTCTTTGCAACCAAACGACGCTTTCCATCAGAAGTTGTTGAGGTTCCTGCGATAAGATCTTCAGATTCTGAACCCATTTGCGGCAATGCCTTAATGATGGTCTTCGGTATAATTCCGTGCTTTTCATTATGCGCATTCTGGCGTACTCTTCGCTCAAGAGTCTGACGGATGCTTGCTTCCATAGCGGGGCTCATTCCGTTAGCATACAAGAGGACACGTCCATTTTCGTTTCGAGCTGCACGTCCAATCGTTTGCAGCAATGACCGCTCATTACGTAGGAATCCTTGTCGATCAGCATCAAAGATGGCTACAAGACTTACCTCTGGAATATCCAACCCTTCCCGCAAGAGGTTGATTCCAACCACAACATCGATGTGTCCAATACGTAGTGCATTGAGAATTTCAGTACGCTCTATGGTATCAATTTCGGAATGCAAATGATGAGCTTTAACGCCCATACGATTGAGATACTCAGCGACCTCTTCAGCGAATTTGATGGTGAGGACAGTGACCAGTGTACGCTCGCCACGTTCGATTCGAAGATTAATCTCTGAGAGCAAATCCCCAACCTGTCCTTCTGTAGGTCGAACCTCGATGTTTGGATCGAGTAATCCAGTTGGCCTCAATTCCATCTTTGCAATGCCTTGGATGTTCTGGAGTAAATCGTACATCGTTTCTGCATCAGGATGCTTTTTTGCCTTTGCATGGGCAGGTTTTGCACCACCTGCTGATGCAACATGTTCGAGTCCAAGAGGAACCTTTTGACCAGTAATTTCGCACAGATGACGTAATTCACGTTCACCAGGTGTCGCAGAGACATAGACCATTTGTGGAACAAGATGTTGGAATTCTGGCATTTTTAGTGGACGGTTGTCTGCAGCAGTTGGTAAGCGGAATCCGTGTTCAATTAGACTGTCTTTCCTTGATTTATCACCAAAATACATCCCACCTACTTGTGGAAGAGTTACGTGAGACTCGTCCATAATGACGAGGAATTTCTTAGGATCTCCATGAAATTGGCGAGCACATGCAGAAAAGAAATCGAGTAAACAATACGGTCGCTCACCAGGTTCTCGTCCATCAAAGTGCAGTGAATAGTTCTCAATGGCTTGACAATGCCCAATTTCACGAAGCATCTCAAGATCGTACTTGGTTCGTTGCTCCAGTCGATGCTGCTCCAGTGTTTTACCCGCCATAGCGAATTCAGTTAGACGAAGTTCAAGTTCTGTTTCGATGCTTTCGAGTGCACTTTCGAAACGATCTTCACTGGTCATGAAGAATTCCTTAGGATGAATCCAAGCTTCATCCAAAGTATCCAGAATCTCCCATGAGACTGGATCGCATACATGGACATCCGTCACTCCGTCCAAATCAAATCGAATTCGCAACGGATCATCACGTGAAGGCATCCAAACATCGAGGACCTCTCCGCGAAGACGGCATTCACCCCTTGAGAGATCCGTCGTTGTACGAGTGTATTGCAGCCCAACCAATTCACGAATCAAATCCGTTGGTTCAATTTGTTGTTCGCGATGAACACGGACGTGATGTTCAAGGAAGGTTTCTGGTGGATTCAAACCGTAAATACACGAGACAGAAGAGACGATTACACAGTCTGGCCGACTGACCAGACTCGCTACTGCAGCGAATCGTTCTTGCTCTATGCGTTCATTGATTGACATCTCTTTGTCAATATACAAATCCCTCTTTGCAAGGTATGCTTCTGGTTGATAATAATCATAATGAGAAACGAAGTATTCAACGGCATTCTCTGGGAAATAGCCTGCAACCTCATGATACAATTGTCGTGCAAGTGTCTTGTTGTGGCTGAGAATCAGAGTTGGAATATTCAATCGTTGGATAAGATTCGCCATTGCGAAGGTCTTGCCACTTCCAGTAACGCCGAGCATAATACAACGCTCTTGGCCACGTTCAAGTTGTTCGATCAGTGTCTCGATGGCTTTCGGTTGATCGCCAGATGGTTCGAACTCACTATGGAGTTTAAATCGCTTTACTGAAGGATGGAGGTGTTCCAATGCTGCCCCTTCTAATGCTTTGGACAAATCGAACGGATCACGCTCCTGTAAATCGATTTCTGAGACTTCTTGGTCTGCGATGTGCTCGAAGGCACCATCGTCATCCCACGTCTCGGTCATGGTTGTCCTTGATGGCAACCCTTCAAGAACATGCGTCTAAGGGAGATACAATCCGCCATTCGCATGGAGGACAGAACCAGTGATGTATGCGGCATCATTACTCAGCAAGAATGAGACGATAGAGGCCATGTCTTCACCGGTTCCAATACGCTTCAGAGGGACTTCTTGGATACGTTGATTTCGTTTCTCATCAGAATCGCCAGCAAGAATATCGGTGTCAACATAGCCCGGTGCGAGAACATTGACCCGCTTTCCTTCAGGGCCAACTGCAAGAGCAAGAGAACGTGCCCATGTGCTTAGTGCAGCCTTGGATGCAGCATAGTCTGCTCCGTGGGGCGAGCCGCGGGTTGCAAGTTGTGAACTCACAACGACCATGTTAGCTTGTGGTGCAAGGTGTGGTTGGACAACCTTCCAAACATTGACAGCACCCTCGAAGTTTGCTTTCATCGTATGTCTAAGGTGTTCCATTTCCATTTCTTGAGCAGGAACGCGATCGTACGTTCCATGGTTGAGAATTAAAGCCTCAACGGTTCGATGCATCCATGGATGAATTCCCAAAAGACCCACTTCACCATCATCGGAACAGTTCACTTTGACCGCTAATGCATCTCCGCCAGAGTTACGAATCTCATCGACAACCATTTCTGCTGGTTTTGACGACGTATTGTAGGTGAGCAGGACATCATAGCCATCTGCGGCTAAGCGATGGCTGATAGCGGCTCCAATACCTCTTCCTCCGCCTGTTACGAGGGCAACTGGACGAGAGGTCATACTATCCCCACACGCAACGTATTGATGAATTCATTGCAAAAACTGTGCAAGTTGAGGTGGCTGCCATCCTTCAGGTTTGAGCACCTTACCATCCTCTCTTCGTAGGACTTTCCCATCCACAAGTTTCGCCATATTGCTTCGGTGTACTTCATTAAAGGCATCATCATAGATGTTTTGCATACCATGATTGATGATGGTTCCAGCAAGGATGTAGCCAATGTCTGCAAGAGCATCTAAGACTTCGACAAGATCACCCGCTCGAGCAGCTTCTGCGTACTCTTGTACCTCTTCCATCAGGAGTTTAATTCTCAACTCGATCATTTCATCAGGACCAAGGCCTGGTGCATTGAGTTTGGGAATTTCAAAGGCTTCATTGAATTCAAGCAAGGACTTGACGATTGGGTTCATAGTTGCTTTACGAGCAAGTGGGTTCATCAATCTTCCACAGTGAGCATTTCATCTATTTGCGACAGGTTTCATGATGTATTGCTTGTAAACAGATTTCGAGATTAAGACCACGGCAAAAATGATTGCAGAAATTAAAGCGATCATTGAACCGCTTCCAGTCTCCAATTCATTTGAGAAATACAATCCTAAGAGGACAGATACTAAACCAAACACTTGAGTCCATATCATGCACCCTTTGAAACTCCGCCCAACCAACTGTCCAGTTGCAGCGGGTGTAACCAACAATGCGGTTACGAGCAATGTTCCAACGATTTGGACCATTGAAACAACAACTGCAGCCGTTGTTATGCTAAACCATAATCCGATGAATCGCACTGGCAATCCCTGTACTTTGGCTGAAACCCCATCAATTGTGGCTGCGAGTAGGCTGCCATGGAACATGTAAAGTGTCGATAATGCAAAGAGAGAAATCACGACGATTAGACCAAGACTCTCATTATCGATGATCAAAAGACTTCCAAACATATACCCTTCAACGGTAGAAGTTATTCCAACATCCCAAACACTTAGGACGACTAAACCTAACGCCAACATTCCAGTTAAGAAGATCGCAATCGAAGCATCACCTGTAAGTAATTCTCTCGTCTGCATTTCATGAATTAAAATCGCAGCAATGGTGCTGAAAATGAGGGCATACCACAAGGGTGCCACGCCTCCTAAAACCATTCCCACAGCGATGCCACCAAAGGACACGTGAGCAAGACCATCTCCCATTAATGCGAGATTTCTCATGATGAGGAATGAGCCAAAGAATCCTCCAACGACGGTTGCCAGAATCGCTGCAATCAGTGCGCGATGGAAGAACTCCATGCCCAGAACAACTGGAGTCGTTTCTCCAGGCATGTAAGGAGCAATTGTTTCCAAGAAGGGTCCAATAATTTCTAGCAAGAAAATACTAATATCTTCAAAAACCATCATTCCTCCTCCTTTGAAGTACCAGAAAGAACCACTGACGATGATGTACCATGAGAAGTGATGGCAAATGATGGGCTCTCATGCACGTTTTGTATGCCTCGTAAAGCTGCAAGTCCAACCAGGTCAGGGAATTGATCTGTAGGGCCATCGTATTGAATTCCACCACTGCAACAATCCTTGTCATGAACCAAGTCGAGGTAGATTACTCGATGTGCAGATTGTCGTATTGCAGGGAGGTCGTGAGACACCATGAGGAGTGTTTTGTTTTCCTTATGGCACAACTCATCCAAAAGTTTCAGCAGCGAGTTTCTAGATTCCCTATCGACGCCCACCAGTGGTTCATCAAAAACCAGAATCTCTGGGTTTGAAGCCAACGCTCGTCCAATAACGGCTCGTTGTCTCTGGCCTCCTGAGAGGCGATAAATATCGACATCGGCAACATCCTGCAGACCTACGATACGAAGGGCATCATTCACTTTTCTTTGGGTTTCTTGTTTGTTTCCCCGGAAGGGAATCAGCGATTTAGTTGAAAGTACACCCAGAGCAATGAGTTCTCGAACTGTAATGCGTACGTTCTTTGGAAGATTCGCAGCGGCTTGGGAAACCCAACCAATCTTGCCATCAAATTTCATCTTTTCCGAGTCCTGACCCAATATCTCAACAGTGCCTTTCGTGGGATGCAGCAAGCCTAATATTGCCATGACGAGCGTGGTTTTCCCACTTCCATTTGGCCCAACCAAGGCTACGAAGTCACCTTGACGAATTGTAAGGTTGATGTTATCAAGAACGATCGTACCGCCTCTGGAGACCGTCAAATCGGTCGCTTGGATGATCACTTCACCTTCATGATGTGAATGTTCCATTCCAATCTCTCCAAACAATGGCGTCTAAAACGAGCGTATTGTTGGGTCGTTCTCATGAATGGTCTATTTAACAGCCTAGGCCAATCTTTAGGTTATCGAGGTTCTTCTGCATCAAGGAGATGTAGTCGTCGTTCGAATCCTTTGGTGGAAGTTCCATGGTGTAAAGCGTCAATGTCTGGATGCCATTTGGCATGTCCGAAGACACTGTCTGCTCAACGATGCTCGATACAGCACCGTCTGCTGTGTACTCTTCGAGGAACAAGACGGTGAGACCATCTTCCTCAATCTTTTCAACGACCTCTGTAATGTCGGAAGCAGTTGGTTCTCCTTCAGGGTCGATGCCGTGAATGGTGATGAAATCAAGACCATATCGCTGTCCCAGATAGGAGTACGCATTGTGGTTTGCAGCAACTGCTTTGTTGGTGCATGTTCCATTCTCTCCAAAAGCATCTTCGAACTTGATGTGAAGATTATCCAAACTTGCAATGTACTCATCAGCATTGGATTGGAATGTATCTGCTAGGTCAGGGAAGGTTGCCTTTAATTCATTGAGAATTAGATTCACTTGAGCTTTGTAAGCAAGAGGGTCGAGCCAACTGTGTGGGTCGAATGCAATCTCCTCGCCTTCGTGGTCGTCATGGTCATCGTTTTCTTCTCCATCTTCTCCATGTTCATCATGCTCCTCATGATCGTCATGGTCCTCGTGACCAGCATGGTCATCATGATTTCCTTCACCCATCAATACGTGAATCTTAACAGCATCAGCGTGATTGACGGCGATTCCGTAATCTCCTGTCTCTTCGATATGGAGAGTTGCATACCCCATTCCTTCTTCATGCTCGTCCATATCAGAAAGCATGGTAAGTTCTGAAGCATTGATGTAATTGTCCTCATTCAAGTCAAACATACTGAACATTATTTCCATCATTTCAGTCTCGTTGACCTCGCCATTATCCTCGCCACCGTGGTTATCATGTTCTTCTTCTTCCATGGATTCCATCATTTCCATGAATTCATCTAGTGATAGTTGTCCATCGTTATCATCGTCAAATGCAGTCATCATAATTTCGATGTAATCAGATTCCATGTCATCTTCGATGGCATCAACGGACGCTATGAAGTTTGAAAGTTCTGAGAGTTGCAAGAGTGAATCCTCATTAGCCGACGCATTGAAAGCATCCATCAATTTGCTCATCATGTATTCTTCAACGGCTTCATCAAAGGCACCGTGTTCTTCTTCTCCGCTGTGAGCAGAAGTCCACATAAGGCCAGCTGCTTCACAGGCGGTTTCGGTATCATATGATGTGTCAACTGTGTGGGTATTCATATTGTAGCAAACCATTTCCTCATGATCGTGTTCATCTTCCCAAGATGCCCAGAATTCGTCCCAGGAGATTGCACTGTCGTTGTTGGTGTCAAACATTTCAAGGGCATGTTCTGGAGTCATATCGTCATGGTCTTCACCATGTTCTTCATCGTGTCCATGGTCATCATCACCGTGGTCATCATCACCGTGGTCATGATCATGGTCGTGAGCACCATTCATTTGAAGGACCACGAGGTTGAATTCATGTGCATCTTCCTCAATTTCGAATTCGAGAACGTATTCTCCTTCATCGAGGTGGAAGATTTGAACACCGGTTTCGGCAGGGCAGTTTGTTGTAGGCGTTGGTGTTTCGAGTGGTGAGATGTGATTGTGTTCTTCATGATCATCATCGCCGTGGTCGTGTTCATCGTGGCCATCATCAGCGTGATCGTCATGATCATCACCATCTTCTGAGTGGTCATGGTCATCATCTTCCTCTGCATGATCGTGGTCGTCATCCTCTTCATCATGACCTATCATTTCGAGAGTGTAAGCGAGGTGTTCTGCATGAAGATTAACATCACTTGCATGTTCTTCTTCATCGACTAAGGCGACCTCTTCGTAAGGTCCTTCAGAAAGATGCATGCATAGATCCATAATCAGGAGTGTCTCATAATCGTATGCAGAACTGCCGTCAGGCATTGCATGAGTTTGAACAGATTTAGGGGCCTTATCTCCCAAAGATTCGAGTGTTGAATCAGCCCATGATTCTAATCCAATGCCGTGGTACAAGAAGAGGTCTGCTGATTGCAATCGAGCAATATCGGCAGCAGTAGGATCAAAATCGTGTACTGGAATGTTCGAGGGCGCCAGAATTTCGACGTCTATTTCAGAACCAACAATAGCAGAAACGATTTCTGAAATGTGGTATGTTGAGACAATGACGAGTGGTTCCTCAGATTCTTCTGTGCTTAGGCATCCTGCTAGACTTGAAAATAGAAGGATACTGGCTGTAAGTACTGCTTGCATAACGCGGCGGTTCATGGCTCTCCGAAAAATAATACATATTTAAAATAAGTTAATAATTATGTTATGGAGAAATATTATCAACGTTGAGCTAGTGAACGATTTATGAGCAGAGTTGTATCCTTTAGTGTCGATAATCAGTTTGCAGATGAGTTGGATTCGATTGTTGAACGATTAGGTTACAGTAATCGAAGTCGTTTTCTTCGTGATGCCTCGTTGCATTTTGCTGAACAACTTCAACGAGGAACGCTTGAATCCATGGATGCAAATGAGAGAGTAGAAGGTGTTCTAATCGTTTATTATCAACATGGAGTTGAACAAAAGTTGCATGATGTAAGGCACTCGAGTAAGATCTCAGTTGCCTCATATAATCACAGTTGTCTTGTTACGAGTCATACATGTGTTGACACGATGCAAGCATCAGGTACAGCGGAGCAATTTCGCAGCGTTATGCAGAAGTTACAGAATACAGAAAATGTTGACCGAGTTCAATTTGTACCAGCTCCATTACGTGAGCATGGATGTTGTTGATATCAATAAAACATGGCTTATTGAAAAAATATTGGTCTCAGAATTATAAAGTACAAAAAAATAGGAAAAATTGGTGAGTCTCATCAACCGACGAAATAATTCTTCCAGAAATTTCGTAGAACGGTGGGAAGATCTTCCGCCAGGAGATTGGCTCGATACCGATGAAGACGGTACGCATTGGTACCTTGCAAACGATGGTAGGCATTGGTTTTCAACCGATCAAGGTTACGAAGTCTGGGTCAATGAAGAAGAAGAGGCTGTAAAAGAAGAGCCAAAACCGCAGAAAATTACATTTCCCTGGGAAGAGGACGATGAGGATGATGAAGATGATGAAGTCAAAATTAAACTCAAAAAACAACGTTTACGCCCTGACCTAGGTGCTTTGCCAGGAGTCATTGGGGTTCTAATGGCTTTAGTCCTTCTATCCTATACGTTCTTCTTCGTCGTTCCGGCTACAGAAGAACAGATTGAAGTGTTCGAATCTTCATATTGGCCAGAATTTGCTTCCGATTATGAAACGGTTCAAGAATTCAATTACATCGCACTTGGAATCCTCGTTTTCATCATGTTTATTTCAATCCTAAATCTCCTTGTCAAAGTTTGGTGGTTTGTTATGCCATTGTGCCTTATCGCCTTGATCGGTATTCTGATTCATACTGCAAATATCTCCACAGTGAGTTGGAATGCTTACGAACAAGTGTTCTTTGAAGATTGTGAACAAGAATTTGAGGGTTGCCCAGAACCTAATATAGATACAATTTTCCTTGCAGATTCCATGTTTTCAGGATACTGTGGCGGTTTAGCGTTCCTCATCATTGGAATGCGTACGCTCAGTGGAATACTTAATTTCGAGTATGATGAAGAAGACGACGATGAAGATTACGACTTCTATGGTTATTAGAGCGTCAGAATAGATGCTAGAAGCACCCATCCGGTTAGCATAGAGATTCGGAACAGGGTTGTCTGGAAATCTGCCAACGACTTGTGCTTGAGGATAACGATAATGTTGAGAATGGCCATGATGCCTGCAGAAAGCAGGAACCAAGCCTCACTCATGGGGTCTGAAATAGCAAAACATGCAAACCAAAGCAAGGTCATTTGAATGGATGTCCTCGTTGTAACTGTTTCTCCAAAACGAGCAGGGAAGGAGTGAACGCCCATCTCTCGATCGCTTTCTACATCCATTCGAGCATAATTGAGATCAAATGCAGCAATCCAAAGAACGACTCCCAGTGAAATGTAGAAGATGGTCGGATACCATAGGAAACCATCGCTTGTCCCAAGAATCGCATCAAATCCATGGACGTCAGCGGCAATAGCAACCCAAGCACCTGCTGGAGCAAGGCCTAAGCATAAGCCCAACCAAAGGTGGCATAGCCATGTGAAACGCTTCATGTAGGGATAGATGACAAATGTCAACACTGGAAGCCAAGACATGGCTAAGGCCACAGTATTCAACATTCCAGCGCCCAAGAGCAGCATTGCTAGGAAGAGTGCAGCAAGCCACCATGCAGTTGAAAGCGACATCGTTCCACTAGCAAGGTGTCGTTGAGCAGTCCGAGGATTTGCTGCATCGATATCTTGGTCAATGATTCGATTGAGCGTCATGGCCAATCCTCGAGCTGCAACTGCAGCAAGTAAAATCCATAATAAGTCAATACGAATCCATCCATAACCTGTACCTGTTAGTTCAGATTGGAACTGATCGTATGCTATCAGATAGCCAATGAGGACGAAAGGAAGGGAGAACAATGTGTGTTCAATCTTTACGAAACTTGCAATTTGCTTGAAGTTCATCCCCTCACCTGAAATCTAGATGCGCAGGCCATTGGTATTTGTCGAGTTCGGGATGTTTGCGTATGGCCTCAAGGGTTTCGTCACTGTGCATTGTAATTGCAGGCCATCGACGAACACCGTGTTCAGATGATGGAATCGGTGTTGTTGCATCCCAGCACATTCGCTCTTTGTCTTCATCGAACGAGAGGCCACGGCCAACATCGAAGCGAGAGGTAAGTTGCCAGAGCAATCTTCGTCGAGCTTTTTCACAGTGAAGGTCAAGATCATCATTGGTGATAAACAGCCAACGTAAATTCTCAGAATTTTTCAATTGCCAAATTTGATTTCTCAATTGGAGTACTTTTTCTATTCTAGCAGATTCAGCATCATCATTTGATTTTGAAGATCCTTCTTTTGGAGAGGGTGACCCAGGAATGTTTGTCGTCACAACGAGCATGCTTTCTCGTAACATGCGCCCATCTGAGACTCCGTCTAAGGCAAGCACATCCTCGAGATTATCGAATGCAGGAGGTGCTTCCAATCCTTGGCGCCATGCGGGAACTTCTTGTTTGAATGAACCTTCAAGCGGTTCGTTTGATGATCGCGGGTCACGCTCAGTGAGCGTTGTTGCATCGATGAGAATCTTTGAATGAACGTTCTCATAAGGGCTTGCTGCTTCAAGAGAATCAGCGACCATACCATCGAGTACGATGATATCTGTTGCAATGTGGACGTTATTATTCATAGCATCAAGAAGCGCTTCCAAGTCCTTCGGGTCCTGATCGGGATCAACAACAATCATGCTCTTAAGAAACATCATTTGGCCAGCACCGAATAGCCCTAAAGCGGTCTTTCTTCCTTGACGTGGGTAACGTTGCTTGGAAGACACAATCGCAAGATTGTGGAATCCAGTTTCAAGAGGGAGGTGGACGCCAATGACATCTCGATGTTGGAAACGAAGGACAGGAGAGAATTGTCTCCCTATAGCTTCTCCAAGATAACCATCTTCCATTGGAGGCAATCCTACAATTGTGGCGGGAAGCATAGCGTCTTTTCGATGAGTGATTGCTGTCACGTGCATGACTGGATATTGGCCAGTCAATGAATAGAATCCAAAGTGATCGCCAAATGGTCCTTCAGTTCGTGTTTCTCCTGGAATACAATAACCTTCGATAACAATATCTGCCTCGGCAGGAACCATCAAATCTTGAGTCAATGCTTTGGTAATTCGTAGAGAACGACGTCCGAGAATGCCTGCAAATTGGTATTCGCTTAGGTTATCTGGAAGAGGTGAAATGGCTGAAAAGATGAGTTCAGGTGGTCCACCAATGCATATCGCAACAGGCATTCGCTCTCCACTCGCAGCAGCGTGGTCTGCAGCATGCTTGTGAATCTGCCAATGCAATCCAATGTTTTTCTCGTCAAAGACTTGGGCACGATACATACCGAGATTGTGTTCACCAGAATTAGGGTCCTTGGTAACAACTAATGGTAGTGTAACAAAATGTCCTCCGTCCATTGGCCATGTTTTCGGAATTGGAAGTTTGGTAAGATCAGGATTCTTCATTCGAACCTGCTGGCAGGGTGCTCTGAATCTTTTCTTTCTGGGAGGCATTGCAAATGCATCACGGGCGAGAGGCAATGCCTTCCATGGCATTTTGACAAAGGTTCCAATGTCTGGTTTCATCATCGCCGTCATCCGATCCCCGACTTCGGTTTCATGTGATGCTCCCAATGCGTCAAGTGTTCGCTGATGGCTTCCGAACAGATTCATCACAAGTGGCATCGATGCAATTGAGCCATCAGGAAGTATTGGTTGTTCAAAGACAACGGCTGGGCCATCATTCTTCACCAACAGATCTGCGATTGCTCCCGCTTCATAGGCGACATCAACAGGTCTGCTGATGCGAAGCACCTCGCGTTTTTTCTCGAGATGCTTTAGAAATCGTCGTAGACGTACCCAAGCCACGTGCACCCCACAGGTTGTTCACCTTTGAATCGTCGCTTTTGAGCACAAAGGTGGAGTTGATTCTTTTTCAAATCCCAAAGGATTTACTCATCGCCTACTTGAATCCCGATTTTGTAGAAAAACATGAACATTGTTCCAAAGATACAGTGAAGGAGTGATACAATTCGAAGTTCTGTGAAGAACATGACAAACGCCATCAAGTAGAACATTCCACCAATGACTACATTCTTTCCAGATGTGTCTATTTTCTTAGATTGCATCTCATCGTATTGTAGAAGATATTCGTCTCGTTCAACTCTCGTCATGTCTTCCCATTTGGTTTCCTCATTGGGTGGATTTTCCGAGATTTCATTCCAAAAGGGGCTATTGCCACTTACTTCTTGAATGAGGTCCATGAATCCTGACTCCAACTGGTCGGTATAACGCTTATGCCGACGGAATGAGCATTGAGCAGGGCTTGTATCAGTCACAGCAACTCTTTTCGATGCTGTCTTGAGCACAGAAGCAAGTCTTTGCAGGTCGAATGTCAGCACGAGAACTGCGTTCGTTGAACAATGCAGTAACTTCAGCAAGTTCTTCAGGAGCATCTCCACGAGCCTCAAGACAAAGTTTCAGACCCAGTAGGCCCCACATGTTGTCTTTCCACAATTCGATATCAGCGCGATAAACTGCTTCTGCTTCTTCAATTTCTCCTTGCTCAAACAAAAGTGCTCCGAGAATATGACGCACAGGTTGCATTTGTCCCCACGGCTCGTTGTAAGCCAAGTTAAGAGACAAATCGACACCACGTCGAAGGTGATCAAATGCTTCTGTGAAATCAGATGGCTCTCCACGCTCCTTTGCTAGGAATTGGCCTCGATATTCGATTTCCCCAGACAGGACGGCTTCGTTAACCAATAGAATACATGGGCCATCACTTGGATCTTGATACATCAGATTGTTGTGCAAGACTCTTCCTGCAAGAGCAGGATTCTTCAATGCCTCATTGAAGAGAACCTGTTCTGCTTCTGCCTCTGCAACCATGCCCTTAGAGGCATATGCAACTCCACGCGCGTAGTGTTGTGTTGCAATGGTTGATGGGAATACATCCTTGTCTGAATACATTGGTTCAGCAAGGATTTCGTCCCACTTTCCGAATCGAATCATAACGTGCCATGGCATTGTTACGTAAGATTCTAAGAAGATTGCACCCATTGGAATAATTCCTGCGAGCATGAATTGAACACCCGAGTTTTCATCACCAGCAGGAAGTGTGTCTACCGCTTTTCGTGCGTATTTGAGTGCAGTTTCATATTGTCCTTCGAACATAGCACACCAGACAACAAAGTGATGGTTGTGCATTCGATAGAATTTGTAAAATTGTGACTCATTACCAGTGAGTTCGACGTATCGATCGTCAGCTTCAACTGCGGCGATGTTGCATTCAATCGCCTCTTTCCATTGCCCAACCCAAGCATCGATGTGAGAAGGCATGTGGACAAGGTGACCCATACCTGGCATGACAGTTCGAAGAACATCAGCAGCAGGGAGGGCGCGCTCTGGGTAAGGGGATAATTCGAGAGCGTGACAGTACAAGTGGCACAATGCAACGTGTTGCTTTGCACCTTCGACATTCTCAAATGCATCTTCCATTACTTTGACCAACAATAAGGTATTGTCGTCTGCTGGTGTGATTTCGCCAGTTGCAGTATTTTTGTCCCATAGTTGCCAAGCTTTCAGATTCATAAGTGCTTCAACATATATCGCAGCAACATCCAAGTTTCCACTGTATTTTCGGTAAAGCGGTTCCATTGCCTTTGCGAATGCAACGTTTAGTTCAGGGTCGTTACCCATGTTGAGGACGGATGGGTCTGCTGCATCGCGTGCTTCTGCAGAATGTCGTTGTGCCAATGCATCGATGAGATCTTGTTCTAGTTCAGTGCAACCCGCTTTGAGGGAAACTGCTTGTTGAATGGAATCGTGTCCAGAGCCAAGGCCTGGGCTCCAGTTGTAATTGGAAGAGACACAATATGCGATACCCCACCATGCCATTGCACATGTAGGGTCAAGTTCAGTGACTTTACTGAAACATGCGATTGCTTGCTCGTGATTGTAGTTGAGCATGTGCCCAAATGCTTCCACATACATCGCACGTGCTTCTTCATTAGCGCAGGTAATTGTGGTTGCAAAGAAATAATTCGATGCGTCTCCAAAGTCGTAATCGGTTGGTGCAAGTGACATGTTGGACCCTGAAATTAAAGTAATATAAATCCCACGTACATTTTTTGATGAATTATTCAGAGGATGCGAATCGTTTAACATTGATTTGTACAGTAGGCGGGTTATGAACCTCGACACAGCAGCTGCTTGGGCAGAAGTTTTTGGCCTTGTAACAATTCTTGGTGCGGCGATTTATTCCTTCTACCAGATCAAAGAACTTCGTCGTTCAAGAGACAGTACAACGGCGATGGGTCTAGCAGCGAATTTCCAAAATCAGGATTTTGTGGTCGGCCTTACAGCCATCATGAACATGAATTTTGATTTAAACAAGTTTACACCGGGCGATGCTGAAGCCAATTTCATAGCTTTTCGTGAACATTTTGGAGATGACTGGCCTAAAGTGATGACTGTCTTGACAACATGGGAAAGTGTTGGTGTCCTTATCCATCGTGGAGATATGGATTTCCATGCATTGTATGATCTCTTTTCTGGAGTCATCATCAAGACTTACGAAACGTTCTCCTTCTATTTCGAACCTATCCGGGAGCAGGCTGGCAACAAGGATATGGAGTGGTTTATCTGGCTTGCAGACCGTGTCATTGAATACGAGAATGAAGGTTCAGGAACGGCCCCTGCACACATTGCTTTCAAAGACTGGAAACCGCCTAAGCGCTCCGTTTGACTTCTTTTCATCCCACCGTTTGGTTCATGTGCCAGCATGCCTTCATAGTGACATGGCAGAGGCAAGACGTTGCGATGTGCTCGTCATAGGAGCAGGTCCAGGTGGAGGTTCTGCAGCTCTCCATGCTTCTCGGCTAGGCCTTTCCACCATCATTGTCGAAGCAGATCCTGAGGTTGGGACTCCAGTTCACTGCGGCGAATGTTTGTCAGAGTTAGCGGTACAAAATTTAGATCTTGAGATTCCGGATCATGTTAAAGCACTTGATGTAAAGGGAATCCGTGTCATCTTTCCAGGCGGGGTAAGTAAACTTCTAACTGAGCCTGGCTACGTTCTTGAGAAACATTTGTTTGAACAATGGCTGGTTGGAGAAGCCGTTGAATTAGGAGCGGAACTTCAACTCAATCATCGAGTAACAAAGATGGAAAGAATTTTCAATAGCGGAAATAGATTTTCCAATTGGAGAATTGAAGGAAAAGGAAATGAATTTCCAATTGAATGTTCCGCTGTAATTGATGCATCAGGAGTTTCAGGAGCAGCCTCAAAATTACTCGACATGGGTACAGAGGTCGAGGTTATTGCAGGATTTCAATACGAACTGAATGAGGTTCCCAATGATGGATACCTTGATTTCTATCTCTGGCCAAAATATTCTCCCCATGGCTATGTTTGGATGATTCCAAAGGAAGGTGAACGAGCGAATGTTGGACTTGTTACAACCGATAAGAAAGGAGCGATTCGTTATCTTGATTCATTTATCGAAGACACATACCTTGACGGAAAGCCTGCTGTAAACCCTCCGTGGAGAAAGGACGGAATGAAAATTAAACCATTTGGGGGTACAATTCCGATATCAGGGCCGAGAAGTACGACTACTGGGGACGGACTCATCTTAGTTGGAGACGCTGCCGGTTTTACTTCTCCATTGTTTGAAGGCGGTTCTCACCTTGCTCTTTGGTCGGGCCGAGAAGCGGCACAAGTCATCGCTAAAGCAATGGAAAAGGGCGATTTATCTCAAGCGAGTTTGAAACCGTATGAAACCGCTTGGAAATCTACCTTTCCACCGTATCACAAAATTCTACGAGGGAAAGAAGCGCTCTACGATCTCTCAGATGAGGAAATGGAAGCCATGGCGAAATGCCTTCCAGAAGAACTTGGAAACATGGGTCCAATCCAGAAACTCGGAATAGGTCTAAAGATTCTCTTCCGCAAACCTACGTTGCTTTTCAAGAGAATAATCTCGGTATTGCTCTCATTTGGATACAGTCGTGCAAAACATTTCGGCTGGTGATGATTCTACACAAAGCAATAACAACGTTGCGACACTGGAGCGAATATGTGGGGATGGACACTCGGACTCGCTGTCGTCGCCTGCATCGTGATGATGGTATGGCCAAAATGGCGTGTTGAACGGCCCCTTGCTTCTGTTGGGCTGCATTTAGCAGTTGCAGCTCCGTTTGTTGCGCTTGCATCCCGCTTCATCGTCAATGATACAGATCTCCTTCACGTAGCGCTGAACGGTGGTGAAGATCTCCCGTTGAAGTATCGCTTTGCAGCAACTTGGGCTGCCCGAGAAGGTCCGTTGTTAATGTGGGCTGCTTGGATGGGACTGGTCGCTTGGTGGTTTGGACGCCCCCTCGCATCGGAACAGGAAGCAACCCACAAACTTCGCCTACGATTGATGCATGGTTTTACCTTGTTGCTTATTCTGATAGCGATGACACTCAATCCATTTGCAAAGAATCCTCTCAACTTGAGAGGTTCTGGATTGAACGAACTTCTACAAACCGACTTGATGGTCATCCACCCGCCTCTCGTCTTCTTAGCCTATTCACTCTGCATTGCCTTAGCAGCAACATCCGTTGCCATCCTACAGAGCGGTGATGATGAAGACATCGACAAGAGAATGCTTCATCAAACACGACCAGGTCTTCTTATTGCAACCTTAGGAATCGGTCTTGGTGGACTTTGGGCATACATGGTTCTTGATTGGGGGGGCTATTGGGCTTGGGATCCTGTAGAAACGGGTTCCTTCCTACCTTGGCTTGCTTTGGTTCTGATGGGACATTTACGAACTCGACCAGGGAAGACTTCGACCTTGATGTGGACTGGATTAGGTTTGGCAGCTGGTGCTTTGGCATTATTTGCGACCCTTGTCACACGTGCAGGCGGTGTTTGGGCTGCTTCAGTCCACACATTTGTTGTAAAAGGAGAAGGAACGCCCCCAACAGATGTCTTTAGCAGAATGTTGCTGCTTAAAGACAAAGCTGAAGGTGTTGAAATTGTATCCTACGTTCTTGTCATTCTTCTTTTATCTGGAGTGTTTATTCGAGCGACACAAGGACAAACAAAGCGACCAATGTCTTATCTTTTCTTCATCCCTATCGTTGGAGCGGCTATTGCAGTCTTGTTTGATTACACTTCCTACGAACATGTTCCTGCGTTGTTCTTCGTCGGCGTGGTATTTGCTCCTACGCTGGTTGAGTGGCCTCAGAAAAAACTCATTACGGACGAGGAATTATGGTCCTACAAAGGCTATCTTTCACTTCCCTGGCTAATTATTGTTCCACTCGTGGCTTTTTTGCTCACTCATGATCTTCTCTTCACTCTACTAAATGCCTTGATATTCGCGCCATTGTACAACGCTGATGATGCCCGCAAAGCATGGGGGTGGGGTGCGGCTGGAACAATGATGTGTCTCGCATCAGCATGGTCTGGATTGGTTGATTTATACATAGCAGCCATTTTACTTGGATTCTATATTTTACCTTGGCTTGTTATGGGTGAAGAGGAGACGGAATCTACAAACTGGCTTTCACGAGCATTTATTCTTCGTTTAGCATTGTGGGCTCCAGTTGTCCTGACAAGTCTGTATCTCATTCTCACGCTCGTAATCTTGATTTCGAGCATTGATGCTGTTTTATTCGAAGCACACGAATTGTATGGTGCGCCATTCATCATGGCTGTGGCCTTGGCCATGTTTGCTTACACATCTCGGCATCAATCACCTCAACGTATTGCCTCGATTGTCGCAGGCGTTGCGTTGGTTTCCATACTATTCGCAACATTCCTACCTTCAGCACTAGGTGGTGACGCAAGCGAGCCGATTTCAGAATATCTTTCACGGGGAACCATTGCATGGTTGGTTCTTCCAGCGGTGTTGGTTGCTGTCGTTCCAATGGGTGCGGAAGTTGTCCGTAGACTCAAACATTCAGGCATCAACAAAATAGCGCCTGCTGCTCACCTAGTTCATTTTGGTCTACTGCTTCTCTTGATTGGCCATGTGTTCACGACCGTTCTTGTCGATCGTGGTGACGCATCGCACCGAATTACGCTTGTACGAG